>JAAGKN010000069.1_pt1 | contig 150428 bp, 137 predicted proteins | sample 6206371 | NCBI WGS metagenome assembly JAAGKN01 (sample SAMN11533720, study PRJNA540317) | gut metagenome | isolation source: fecal pellets from male and female animal of same cohort | host: Peromyscus leucopus | place: USA:CA | collected 2017
GATCCGTTGCAAAACAGACTCGAGCTTCTGCACGAAACACGCAAAAAGTTCCTAAAAATAAAAGAATTGCGGCTATAACAGCTCTATATATTTTTGTCATGACCATACCCTTTTCCTAACCGTTAGTCGGATGTTGAATTTAATTGTACGTTTAAATTCAGCACAAACTTTTGGCTGAAAGGCTTGATTTTTCGTCTTGCATTTTGTTGAATTTAAAGGTACCTTTAAATTCAACAAAAAAATATCCGCCAAAGCTTGGCGGATATTACTTTTTTTGATAATCTCCCCTATCTTACGCTGCTGAAATTAATTCGCGGATCGACCAGAGAATAGGTTATGTCGCTGATAAGTTTCAACACCAATCCCAACAATGCAAAAATATACAAAGTTCCGAAAACCACCGGATAATCGCGCGTGGTTATCGCCTCATATCCCAGCAATCCCAATCCGTTCAGCGAAAAAATAACTTCAATCAGCAACGAACCGGTAAACAGCATTTTTATCAATAATGCCGGAAAACCTGCTACAACTATCAGCATAGCATTACGAAAAACATGCCCGTATAAAATACCATGTTCATCCAGTCCTTTGGCTCTGGCTGTCAAGACATAAGGCTTTGACAATTCCTCAAGAAAAGAGTTTTTGGTTAACATTGTCAGGCTGGCAAAACCGCCGACGACCATCGCCGTCACCGGCAGTGTGATATGCCAAAAATAGTCCAATATCTTTTTATACCAACTCAAATTTTCCCAATTATCCGAGGTTAACCCGCGCAATGGAAAAATATTCCAATAAGTTCCGCCGGCAAGGAATACTATAAGAAAGACCGCAAACAAAAAAACCGGAATAGCCGAACCCAAAACCACCGCAAAAGATGTCCACACATCAAATTTAGAACCGTCGCGGACAGCTTTGCGCACGCCAAGAGGAATTGCGATTAAATAAATAAGCAACGTCGACCATAAACCCAAGGAAATTGAAACAGGCATTCTTTCGACAATCAATTCAAGCACCGTCTTATCTTGATAGTAGCTGCGTCCAAAATCAAAAAGGGCATAACTTTTCAGCATTTTCCAAAAGCGTTCATGTACCGGTTTGTCAAAACCGAATTGCTTTTCCAGCTCTTTTACCATTTCTTCCGGCACGCCTTGAGCTCCCTGATAGCGGGCGCTTCCTGAATTCAGTTGGACGGAAGAGGTCAATTGTGATTTAGCATCAGTATTCATCCCCCGATATTGCGCCAACACATGCTCAACTGGTCCACCCGGCGCCATCTGTACAATTGCAAAATTAACCAGCAAAATGCCGAACAGCGTAACGGGAATAAGCAGTAAGCGTTTTATGATATAATCACGCATTTATTTTTCCTTTTTCATCCACCATGTATCCGGCTGAAAACCGACTTTGAGTCCCGATTTTTTGTGTTCAAAACGGTTACGATATGCAATACGCTGATATGGCGAAAACCATTGCATAATCATGTAATGCCCGTTCAGCAATACGCGGTCCAGCGCCCGAACATAAGCAATGTAATCCGCTTTGTTCTGCGCCGTTACCAATCCGTCCAGCAAACTGTCGACCACCGGATTTTTTATGCCGAGCAAGTTAAAGCTCCCCTTAATGTCGGCCGCAGCACTGCCCCAAAACTCCTTTTGTTCGTTACCCGGCATCTGACTGATGGGAAAAGTCAGGATAGCCATGTCAAAATCAAAATTGTCCAGACGGTTTTTAAAGACGTTGACTTCCAAATTTCGAAATTCGGCTTTAATGCCGATTTTGGCCAAGTTACTGATAAACGGCAGCATAACCCGCGTAAAAGAACTGCCGTTTGCCGAATTGCTCAGTATTTCAATCTCAAGCGGCTCACCGGTTTTAAGGTTTGTCATGCGGCCGTCAACAAAATCGTATCCCGCTTCATTCAAAAGTTTTACGGCATGACGCAGATTTTCACGCGACGCGCTGATATCAGAATAAACAGGATTGGCCGGCATTTTTGTAAACACGCTTTCCGGAAGTTTATCACGATATTTGTTCAAAATTTCAAGCTCGCGCCCTTCCGGCAATCCGGTTGCTTCCATCCCGCTGTTGGAAAAATAGCTGAACAGGCGCGAATATTGGTTATAAAACAGGTTTTCGCCTGCCCATTCATAGTTAAAAGCCCAGTCAATTGCTTCACGAACACGCGAATCGGCAAATTTCTCCCGCCGCAGGTTAAAGCCGAAATTTTGCAAACGCGCCGTATTATTATGTGCAATATCTTCTTTTATAATTTGTCCGCTCTTGACCAAACTGTTGTTGTATCCGGTTACCCAGATTTTAGCAATATACTCTTCTCGCATATCAATATTGCCGGAAAATAACGCTTGCAGCGTAACCGTTGTATCCTGATAATAGTCATAGCGAATTTCATCAAAATTGTAAAAACCGCGACGAGAAGGAATATCCTTTGCCCAATAATTCGGATTGCGTTTGAAGACCAGATATTTATTCGGTGAAAAGCTTTCCAGAATATAAGGGCCACTGCCGAGAGGCGCCTTCAAAACCGGCTTGGCAAAGTCTTTTCCGTCCCAATCCTTCACCGAATAAATTTTGAGCTGGGAAATAATCAGCGGCAACTCCTTATTATTGCTTCCCGATTTAAACCAAAAACGCACATGCCGATCATTCAGCTTTTCGACCCTGTCAACATCGGCATAGTATATTTTATAAAGCGGCGCCCCTTTTTCCATTAAACTGTTAAAGCTGAAAATAACATCGTCAGCCAAAACAGGCGTACCGTCGCTGAACCTTGCCTGTTCATTAAGATAAAAGCCGACATATTCGTCCGTCAATTCAAAAGACTTTGCCAACAACGGATAAGCAACCGAAAAATCATCCGCCGGAACAACTGCCAGCGAATCGAGCGTCAACTCAGCAACCTGAGTGGCGGCAATCCCTTTAAATATAAAAGGGTTAAAATTATCAAAAGCCCCATAGGCCGGCAATACAACTCTGCCCCCTTTGGGCGCATCAGGATCAACATAGCCAAAGGATTTCCAATTTCCGTTATATTTAGCATCGCCGTAAAGTGCGATTTTATCAAAGCCTTCGGCAAAAGCAGATTGAGGAAGTATTATCGGTAAAAATGCCGAAAAAAATAAAATGTTATTCTTCAGCTTTTTTAGCATCAACAGCCGCCTTATCGTTCTTTTTCATTTCTTCCCATTCTTTTTGCAGGCTTTTAATGGTTTTGTCGGTATTAGCAAAAGCAAAACGCTTGCTGAGAGGGCGTTTTGCCGGCTCTGTTTGAACAGCATTGTCAGGCTTAACCTCTGCTGCAGCATTGTTATTTTCAGATACCGTCGGCATTTCTTCAGACACTGCAACCTCGGACGGTTCAGTCTCAGTCGCCGAAACGTCAGCAATTTTAGGACTTTCAGGCTCCTGCTCCGAAGATTTTTCCTCAAACTTCGGCTCATCCGGCGTACCGAAACTGCGTTCAAGGGCTATTGTCAGCGGATCCGGACGCTTGGGGGCATCTTCATCATCCTCGCGAAGTCCTAACAACCGGCTCCAAAACGGTTTTTTATTTTTTTCCGGCTCGTTATCCGCAATATCGTTCTGCTTGTTTTCTTCCGGTGTCAACATGTCAAAAAGTTCGGACTCATCGTCATAATCTTCATCGTCTTCATCTTTGAAAAAACGTTCTTCGTCTTTTAAAACAACCGGATCAGGCATAGCCTCCGAAAACGGTACGGCTTTTTGTTCGGGTTCTTTTTCGTTCAGGCTGCGGACAACCGGTGCAAATACGGCAAAAACCCTGCCAAAAACGCCGGTTTCGATAACATCCTGCAGAATGTTCTCTTCATCATGAATTTTAAGCAATCCCAGCAGCCGGGTATAACGGGCGCAAAATTCCGTCAAACCGCCGGCCAGCAGCGTCTGCTCTTTTGCCAAGGAGAAAAGCCTTTCTCCAAAATTATCCTCCGAGTTGTACAAATCAACAAACGCCTTGGCAAATCCCCAACGATTGCCAAGCTTTACCGTTGTCCAGACTTCACGCATTCCGTTTTCATCCAACAGGCGGTACCGGCGCAGGATGTCTGACAAAATTTCATTCATTTCCCCTATATAAAGATCAATCTTCCCCATAGCAAAGGCATGGGACTGCAACTGAGAATTTTTAAGAAGCAGCCTGGCGATAATATCGCTATATTCTTGATTTTGGCGCATTTGTGCTGATAACAGGGAAAATTGTTTTTGTAATCCCATTTCATGGCGCAGACAGCAAAAACGCCCCCATATGCCAAACAAGACCAACAACGGCAACAAAACAAAGACAGCGCAAAGGACGGCGTCATTCAATCCCAGCGTATAAAAATCCGTTTCCGCAAAACGTGCACTCAGATAAATTCCGGCATAAACAAGCCACAAAACGCTTATAAAGACCGTTGCGAAAAAGCTTAAAATCAGCACCATAAAATCTCCGAACAAAAAATGATTTTTTTCATATTAATAATATTATGAAGATATTTCAATTAAATATTTCAGGTTTAGGACTTTGAAAATCAAGGCAATTCACATATCCGAAAAATAATTGTCGTAATTTCAGATAAATTGTGCTATTGCATAGTCAACTATTAAACAACAGAAGAGTTAGTTAAATGAGCAATGAAACAAATGTAGTTTTGGACTTTGAAAAAAAGATTGTTGAAATCGAAGAAAGAATTAAAACGGTTACAGCTCTTGCCAAAGACAGCGATGTCGACATAGACAAGGAGCTCAACCGTCTGCAGTTAAAGCTCGAAAAGCAAATCAAGCTTTCATATGCCAACCTATCACCGTGGCAGCGGGTGCAGATTGCCCGCCATCCGGGCAGGCCGCAATGTTTGGATTATGTAAAAGCCCTGATTGAAGATTTTGTTCCGCTGTGCGGCGATCGTGTTTTTGCAGATGATCCGACTATGATCGGCGGCATCGGCCGTTACCACGGCATTTCGGTTGTTGTTATCGGACAGGAAAAAGGTTTTGATTTGGAAACCCGTGTCAAATACAACTTCGGAATGGCAAAACCGGAAGGCTACCGCAAAGCCCAGCGTTTAATGGATTTGGCTGACAAATTTAATATGCCGGTTATTTGTTTTGTAGATACCGACGGCGCTTATCCGGGGATTGAATCCGAAGCTCGCGGACAGGCGGAAGCCATTGCCTCTTCTATTCAAAAATGCTTACAAATCCACGTTCCGCTGATTTCGGTTGTTATCGGCATGGGCGGTTCCGGTGGCGCAATAGCTATTGCCACGGCCAATCGCATTTTGATGCTTGAAAATTCCATTTATTCCGTTATTTCCCCTGAGGGCTGTGCCTCTATCCTTTGGCGTTCGGCAGACAAAGCCAAAGAGGCTGCGGAAGCTTTGCGTTTGACTGCTCAAGACCTTAAGGCCATGGGAGTTATTGATGAGATTATAAGCGAACCGGTTGGCGGAGCACATCGCGATACAATGGCTGCCATAGAAAAAGTTGACGAATCGATATATCGTCATTTGCAGGAATTGCTGCCTTTAAGCCGTGACGAGCTGAAAAAACAGCGAAATGAAAAAATTTATGAAATGGGGCACCATATTAATCTTGAAAGCATAAAGGCTTAAGCTTATGCCGGCTTTATCCTTTGATGAAATTGCGTTGATAGTCGTCATCGCCGTCTTTTTTGCAGTGCTTGTTTTGATGTTTTTTATGCAGGCACGCAATCGCAATAGTATCGATTTTATATCAAAGGCGCAGGCAGAAATGGCTGGCAGGATGGCGCAGATGTCACAATATAATTCTTTGGAACAAGGCAAAATCGCTCAAGCTATCGCTGAACAGAAATTAGCGTTGTTAAACATTATTGACGAAAAATTAATGCAGGTAAACCAAAACCTAGGCAACGGGCTGCAGCAGTCAGCAGCAAAAACAGATGAAACTTTGACTGCCCTGAAAGAAAGGCTGGCTGTAATTGACGCGGCACAGCAAAAAATATCGTTATTATCCGAGCAGGTCGTTTCATTGCAGGAAATCTTATCAAATAAACAGGCGCGTGGCGCTTTTGGTGAAATCCAGATGCAGGATTTGGTATCATCTGTCCTGCCGCCGTCGGTTTACGAGTTTCAGGTTGTCCTTTCAAACCAAAAAAGAGCTGACTGCGTCTTAAAGCTGCCAAATCCGCCGGGAACGATTGTCATTGATTCTAAATTTCCTCTGGAAAGTTATCAGGCTTTGCAAAATGCTTCTAACGAACGCGAAAAAATCGAGGCTGAAAGATTTTTTAAGGCATCTGTTCTTAAACACATCAAGGATATTGCCGAAAAATATATCCTTCCGGGCGAAACGGCCGAATCAGCATTGATGTTCCTACCGGCAGAAAGCATTTATGCCGAATTGCATTCCCATTTTGCCGAAGTCGTTGCAAATTCATACCGGTCAAAAGTATGGATTGTATCGCCGACAACCCTTATGGCAACACTCAATACGGTTCGCGCCGTTCTCAAAGACGCAAAAATGCGCGAGCAGGCAGGCGTCATCCAGAAAGAAGTCAGCAGCCTGATTGAAGACATTACGAGGCTTGACGAAAGGGTAGACAACCTTTCCAAACATTTTGACATGGCAAGCCGCGACATAAGCGAAATCAAGACTTCTTCTTCAAAAATAACCCGCCGCATTGACAGGATTGAAGAAATAGAGTTTGGCGAAAACGAACCGGCGGCTTTAATCCATCAAAAAAACGCCGTATAAATGTTTGTTTTTAAAATACGGCTATTGATTTCTCAAACAAAAAACGCTAACTTACAACTAAATTAAATTGATTTTTAGAAAAGGATGAAAAAAGTGACTAAATCTGAACTGATTGAAAAGATTGCAGCAAAGAACCCAAATCTGACCGTTAAAGACATTGAAAAGATTGTATCCGTCGTTCTTGACAGTGTTATTAAAGCGCTGGCTAAAGGTGAAAGAGTTGAATTCAGAGGTTTTGGAGCATTTTCAGTTCGTCCGCGCGCCGAACGCACGGCTAAAAATCCGCGTACCGGAGAAAAGCTGAAAGTCGGAGCTCGCAATATTCCCCATTTCAAAGCCGGAAAACAGCTTTACGAAATGCTTAACCAGAAATAACCCCGTTTTACGAAAGGTACAACACATGAGTTTCTTAAAATTAGTTATCGGTTTGCCGCTGATTATCGTTATTGCGGTAATCGCATTTATGAACAACGAAATGGTTTCAATTAACCTGTGGCCTTTCTATATAGAAATAACCGCCTCTTTAAGCGTGGTTATTATCGTTTTGACTTTATTAGGCTATATCATCGGCAAACTTGATTCCTGGGTTTCGTACGCTCCGCTGAGACTTTCTCTGCGCAATCAGAAACGCCAAAACAAAAAATTAAACGCCGAGCAGCAAAAGCTGGTTGAAAAAGTGGAAGGCCTGAAAGAAAACCTTGAAAGTATTAAAACCACGGAAACAGCTCCTGCCAATGAAACAAAAGCCGGTGCAGCCGATCAACTTAAACAAAAACTGTCAGGTTTGTTTAAAAGCAAGCCGAAATCTGACGATTTTTGGTGTTTCTAATCTAAACAGAGGTATTTTTTATGAATTGGCTTTCTGATTTTGTCCGCCCAAAGGTAAAGAAAACTGCACAAAAGGAAATTGCTGATGATTTGTGGCTGAAATGTCCCAAATGCGGCAAGCTTTTGTTTACCAAAGAACTGAAAAAAACGTGGTACGTATGCCCTGAATGTGATCACCATTTGCGTTTATATTTAGATAAGCGTTTGAAAATGCTGTTTGATAATGGCACATACTCAGAAGCATCTATTCCCCAACCGATGGAAGACCCTCTGAAATTTAAGGACAGCAAACGCTATACGGATCGACTGAAAACATACAGAAATGCAACCGGAAATAATGACGCGATCAAAGTTGCCAAAGGTTCTGTCGGCGGTGTAAAGTGTGTTATTGCCGCACTTGATTTTTCTTTTATGGGCGGTTCTATGGGAATGGCAGTTGGAGAAGGCATTGTTAAAGCTGCCGAAATTGCCGTTAAAAATAAAATTCCGCTGATTACGGTTTCAAACTCCGGCGGTGCCCGCATGCAGGAAGGCATTTTGTCCCTGATGCAAATGGCTCGCACAACATCAGCCGTTAACAATGTTAAAGAAAACGGGTTGCCGTTCATTTCGATTATGACTGATCCGACAACTGGCGGCGTATCGGCATCTTTTGCCATGCTCGGAGATATTCACATTGCCGAAAAAGGCTGCCTTATCGGATTTGCCGGCCCGCGCGTTATTGAACAAACCATTCGCGAAAAGCTGCCTGAAGGCTTTCAACGGGCGGAATATCTGCGCGAGCACGGCATGGTAGACGTTGTCGTCCACCGTTCGGAAATGAAAGGCACGCTGGCTCAGATTTTGCAAATTCTGACCAACAAAAAAGCAGAAACAACTGAAAGCAAAGGCGACAAAGCTAAAAAAACGGCATAGCGGCAACGCCTCGACTATGCCCCGCGCTGTTTTAGCAGCGGCAACTATAATGAGGAGTAAAGGCTATGCTTGTACTTAAACATGTTCCGGTTCGTTCTTTTAACGAAAATATTGCGTATATTCATAAAGATTGTTCAATTTATAAAATTGACAACATTAAGTCTTTGACCCGTATTGAAGTCCATGGCGGAAAACAACCGGTTTTCGCATTTTTACAAATTGTCGATAATAACAAAATCGTCCGTCCGGACGAATTGGGACTGAACAGCGAAGCTTTTGCCCAAACAGGCTTGCCGGAAGGAGCCAAGATTACCTTAACCCTTACGCCGCCGGCTCAGAGTCTGAGTGCGGTCAAACGAAAAATTGCCGGCAACATTCTGAGCGCCAAGGATTATACAGCCATTATTGACGATATTTCCGCCCACCGTTACTCAAATATGGATATAGCTTCTTTTTTGGTGGCGATGGGATCATTTATTACACCGTCAGAAGTGCTTGACCTGACGGAAGCTCTGCGCGGAGATAAAAGTTTGGACTGGGGCAGTGAAGAAATCGTTGCGGATTATCATTGTATGGATGACATCCCAGGCAATAAAGTCGACTTAATCATTACTGCCATTGTCGCTTCTTACGGTTTGCCGATGCCTAAAATTCTGGCTCGCTCTCAATCAGCCGGAACCGGCGTTATTGACACAATGAACGTCTTGGCGAACGTAAAACCTGAAATCCGCAATTTTAAGAAACAGGTACAGGAAAAGCGCGGAGCGATTGTCAGTATTGACAATATAGAAATTTGCGAGGCAGACAGAATCATTTCCGGTGTCGAACAACAAAACGGGTTGTCAACTTTGGAGCGCAGTGTTGCTTCCATGCTGGCAAATAAACTTGCTGCCGGCATTACCCATTTGTTGATAGACATTCCGGTCGGTGCCCGCGCAAAAATTAAAACTTCACAGGAAGCCATGCATCTTCGTAAACTTATCGAATACGTCGGCGATATGCTCGGACTTCATATTGATGTTACCATCACTGACGGCAGCGAACCGATCGGCAGCGGTATCGGCGCTGCTTTGGAAGCGCGCGATGTTATGAAAGTTTTACGCAATAAAGAAGATGCTCCGGATGACCTGAAAGAAAAGGCTTTGTTTATGGCCGGACGAATTCTTGAATTTGATCCCAAACTGCGTGGCGGACAAGGATATCTGGTTGCCAAAGAGCTTTTGAAAAGCGGCAAGGCTTTTGATACATTTGAACAGATTATTAAGAGCCAAGGCAAAAAAGAACCTGCACAGCTCGGACATTTAACCCGCGATATTGCTGCAGACAAAGACGGAAAAATCAGCCGCATTAACACCGCTTTAATTAACCGGATTGCTGTCTTGGCCGGTGCCGGACAATATGACGGCGCAGGAATTGACATATTCCGCAAAAGCGGAGACAGTGTTGCTGCCGGCGATATTCTTTACAGGATATACTCCTGCAACCAAAACGATTTTGCTTTTGTTTCCTCAGTCATCGAGAGCGGAAAAAACGGTTTTGATATCGAATAAAAAAAACGAATCGGATATAAAAAAATAAATACAGTTTTTTGCAAAAAAATCGCCGATGCACTTGCATCGGCTTTTTTTCAATCCTATATAAGCAAATAGAAAAGATAAAAAAACACAAAGTTCGTAATAAAGGATATAAAAATATGAGCAATAAAGTTATCGGTATTGACCTTGGTACAACCAATTCCTGCTTTGCCGTTATGGAAGGCAAAGATGCTAAAGTTTTAGAAAACAGCGAAGGCGCAAGAACAACGCCTTCTATCGTCGCTTTTACCGACAATGAGCGTTTGGTCGGCGCAGCAGCCAAACGTCAGGCCGTTACCAATCCGGAAAACACCTTGTTTGCCATTAAGCGCTTAATCGGACGTCGTTTTGATTCTCCAGAAGTTGAAAAAGACAAGCAGTTGGTTCCGTTTAAAATTATCGCCGGCGACAACGGCGATGCTTGGGTTGAAGCTAAAGGACAGAAATATGCTCCGTCACAGGTTTCGGCAATCGTTTTGCAGAAAATTAAAGAATATGCCGAAGCTTATCTCGGTGAAAAAATCGACAAAGCTGTTATTACCGTTCCGGCTTATTTTAACGACTCTCAGCGTCAGGCAACTAAAGATGCCGGTAAAATTGCCGGTTTGGATGTTTTGCGTATCATCAATGAACCGACTGCTGCTGCCTTGGCTTACGGTTTGGATAAGAACACCAGCGGCACAATTGCAGTTTATGACTTGGGCGGCGGTACTTTCGATATTTCAATTTTGGAAATCGGCGACGGCGTATTTGAAGTAAAATCGACTAATGGCGATACATTCCTCGGCGGTGAAGACTTTGACCAGAGAATCGTTAACTATCTGGCTGACGAGTTCAAAAAAGAAAGCGGTATTGATCTGAAAAATGACCGTCTGGCTTTGCAACGCTTGAAAGAAGCTGCTGAAAAAGCCAAAATTGAATTATCATCAGCAACTCAAACAGATGTTAACCTGCCGTTTATTACAGCTGACGCAACAGGCCCGAAACACCTGAACATAAAATTGACACGCGCCAAACTTGAATCTTTAGTCGACGATTTAATTGAGCGTACTGTTGCTCCATGCAAAAAAGCCCTGAGCGACGCCGGTTTGACTGCAGGCGAAATAAAAGAGGTTATTTTGGTCGGCGGTATGACCCGTATGCCGAAAGTTCAGGAAAAAGTTAAAGAAATTTTCGGCAAAGAACCGCACAAAGGCGTTAACCCTGATGAAGTCGTTGCCGTCGGCGCAGCTATTCAGGGCGGCGTTTTGATGGGCGACGTCAAAGACGTCTTACTGCTTGACGTTACACCTCTGTCTTTGGGTATTGAAACTCTCGGCGGCGTATTTACACGCCTGATTGACCGCAATACCACCATTCCGACACGCAAGTCGCAGGTGTTCTCAACAGCCGAAGACGGTCAGACTGCCGTAACCATCCGCGTTTTCCAAGGCGAGCGAGAAATGGCCGCCGACAACAAGCTGCTCGGCCAGTTTGATTTGGTCGGTATTCCGCCGGCACCGCGCGGTATGCCGCAGATTGAAGTTACTTTTGATATTGACGCCAACGGTATTGTAAACGTTTCAGCCAAAGATAAGGCAACCAACAAGGAACAGGCTATCCGCATCCAGGCCAGCGGCGGCTTGTCTGACGCCGACATCGACAAGATGGTTAAAGATGCAGAAGCCAATGCAGAAGCCGACAAAAAGAAAAAAGAAGTTGTTGAAGCTAAAAATCAGGCCGAAGGTTTGGTTCACGCAACCGAAAAAACTTTGAAGGAAAATGCCGATAAGATTTCAGAAGCAGATAAAAATGCTATTGAAACCGAAATTAAAGCATTGAAAACAGCTTTGGAAGCTGATGATATCAGCAGCATCAAAGAAAAAACAGAAAGCCTGATGCAGGCATCTCTGAAACTGGGTGAGGCTATGTATAAACAGGCTGGAACAGCAAATTCTGCCGACGGTGCCCAGGGTCCGGATATGGGTAATACTTCTTCCGAACAACCAAAAGATGACAGTGTTGTCGATGCTGATTTCGAAGAAGTTAAATAACTGATATTCCTCTGATAATATCACAATGATAAAAGGCCTCTTTTCAGAGGCCTTTTATTACATTTAAACGGTCGTTTAAATGTAATAACTATTTTAGCTTCTTCTAATAAAAAAATCAAGTTAAAACAATCAGCTTGATATAAACAAATGTATCACCACAAACGACCGTTTAAACTGAAATAAAAGGATGGCTGACATGAATACTAAAATTAACGTTTTTATAGCTTTATTAACCTCAACGCTTTTTACAATGCCGGTTCGAGCATCCGGTGATATTACTTCTAAAGATTTTGGTTCAACCCTAGGACTGACATGGACAGAGGTTTCCTCTTCCAGAGAAAATACTGTCACAATAAATCTTCCTAACGGAAAACAAAAATATTTTCACTTTGATTATAAAGTTCCTGAGGGCAGAACTGTTTACAATGAGCAACTTTATTTGCAAACACCCGACATTGATGCCGATTTTATCGGATATAATGCGGAAGCTCTTATGATACAGCGCTACTCAGCAAAAAATGTAAATGGAAGTTTTATTAATAACGGCACAGGAATCAATATTGTTAATAATTATATAGAGCAAGGAAATGGAGGAACTACTATTATTAGTAATAATAGTAGTTCCTATAATATAGGAAACATCACAGGAAATTTCATTAATAATAATATCGGTATATATAAGTCTGCTTTAGGCTCCATTTCAAACATTACCGGCGTTTTTGCCGGAAACGGGGCTGCCATCTATAATTCTGCGGTTCTTGAACTTTTAGGCAGTGCCGATAGTGGTACCAGCATGGAAGAAGACACACAAAATTCAGAAATTAATATTAGCAATTCAAAATTTTATGCTAACGGCGGAAAACAGAGTGGTGCAGTTTTTCTTACTTCCGACAGCAAAATAACAAACTCAGATTTTACGGCGAACCATACGGAGATTACTGTTAACCGTGAAAATATACAAGATACTGAAAGTACCATAGAAAATAGAGCCAATATCTCTCATTATATTCAGGGAGGCAGAGCCGGAGCTGTTACAACCTCTGGCAATCTTTCTGTATCAAATTCGTCCTTTGACGGAAATTATGCTGTTATTTCTAAAGAGGCGCCAAGTACCGAAAGTACCATCATCCCCAATATGGTTATTCAGTACCATTTCAGCACGTCAGGTATTGCCGGAGCTTTATATGCTGACCTGACAAAATCTATGACTGGGAGTTTTCTTGCTCAAGCACAACCGACTGTTCCTCCCATATTATTGCAGAGTACATCGGAAACGCCTGCTTCCTATAGTATATTAAATATTTCAAACTCAAATTTTTCAAATAACAGCGTTGTTCTTGGAGCAAAAGAAAAAGCTGCCGGAGCGATTTTTATAAATATTAATAATGATAAGGCCGAAGAGATGCTGCAAACTGCATCTGCCTCGCCTGATGAACAGCAACCGGTTAAATATAATATAGACATCATCAATTCTAACTTTACAAATAATACTGTTACAGGCATGGCCGAAAATTCAGCTGGCGCAATTTTTGTTGATTTTAACGGTCAAAAAATGCTGCCTCAAGAAAATCAAGGGGTTTTAGATTTACTAAAAACATCTTCTGAAAACAAAAAACAGAGCAGTATAGCTGAAATAAACATTATTTCAAAAAACGGGAACTCTGTTTTTGAAAATAATTTTGCAGGAAATAAACCTAATGATATCTATATTCTTGGCACTGCTGCGAACATTACTGATGATGATACCACAATCAGAGATACCGATATGGCTGAAGAAATGGTACCATTTGCAGCAGATGACGCTGCGGGCCTGACAACTTCTAAAAAAAACAACTTTACAAATCTTAATTTAATAGCCGACAATGGATCAACAACATTCAACAGTGGCATTAATGGAGAAAATTACAACATCAATATATCAACTTATAATAACGGTGTTATCAAAATCAATGCACCTGTCGAGAATGTTGCAAACTTTACAATGACTGACAATTCGGTTGTTCACCTTGGTTTAAACGCCGATATTCAGGCACAGAATATGATAGCTTCCGGCAGTCAGATAGTGAGCCAAAACGCTATATCTTCGCCAATTCTTACGGTAGATGTCAAAGTTGATAAAGAGGCTAGCAAGGTCAATTCCGGAGCAATCCATGTCTCAAATGACATCAGTGGCAACTATCGCATATTGGTTAATGCTTTGACACCTGATATTTTGGACAACAAAGACGATGCGGTTATTCCGTTCCTGTTTGCCCCGAATGATGATGAAAAAACAGCTTCTTCATTCAGCATTGCCCGTGTAATCGGTTCACCTTACTTGTGGGACGGTGCGGTTAATGTTGGCGGCGAAGACAGTGGTCAAACATGGTATCTGAATTTGACAGATATCATTAATCCTGATTATGACGCATCATTAATCTCTCCTGAAGCCATCGCCGGTATGGGCTTGCACGAAGCAGCGATTGAACAGACCCGCAGCGTGGTTCGCAATGTTCGCAACAAAGTTGCCGATGGCAGAATCTACTGCCCGAACTGCGGATTGTATGACTATGGCTGGAACGGCAACAAGAACCGTAACATCTGGGTAACGGCTCAAGGCGAAACCGCTACCATCGACAAACCGGTTAAAATGGATGCCGACATCTGGGGCGTTGAGGCCGGATTTGATGTTCAAAACGATGTCAATAATACCCTCGGTGTCTTTGCTTCTTACCGCAAAGGCGAATACGACCTTTCCGGCAAAGCCGACAAAGTTCGTTCCAATATCGGTTCAGAAATCGACATCGACAGCTATCTTGCCGGTTTATACTATCGTTATGACAAGAACATGAACTGGTTGTTTGCTACGGTTTACGGCGGTATCCAACAGGCTGATGCCAAGACCAATGACGGTATTGCCAAATTTGACACCGATGGTGTAGAGTTCGGTGCAAGCGTTGAAGCCGGACACACGTTCGCTTTGTCAAACGATTTAACCTTAGACCCGAGCTTAGGCTTGTACTACACCCAAGTTAACTTTGACGATGCGAAGGATAATGTCGGCAAAGAATACAGCTGGAAAGATATCAAACATCTTGAAGCCGAACTCGGTGCCAAACTGGAAAAACAGCTTGATACGGCCAAGCTTTATATCAAACCGAGCATAATCCAGACTGTTACCGGCGGTGACAGTGTCAAAGTTACCGGCTTGAACAAGCTGAGCACCTATGACGACGGCACCTTGGGGCGTATCGAACTCGGCGGCCGCTACGGCTTTACCGACGCTCTGTCTGCCTACGGCTGGGTTAATTATACCTTTGGCTCAGACTACGACGCAACAGCATTCGGTCTTGGCGTAAATTATAGTTGGTAATTTACCGCAAACTAAAAGCAAGCCGCTCAAATGAGCGGCTTGTTTCTTTTTATGCTTGTTTTTTCGATTTAAGTTGTCCGCAGGCTGCTAAAATATCTTGTCCGCGGGCGGTGCGAATCGGAGCTGCATAACCATGCTTCTGCAATTCTTCCGAAAAAGCGTGTATTCTGTTGTTTGAGCTCGGAACATAATCGCATCCCGGCCACGGATTAAAGGCTATCAGGTTAAATTTGGCATGAATACCGTATTGTTTCATCAAACCAATTAACTCCGCTGCATGTGCATAGGTATCGTTAAAATTGTTCAACATCAGATATTCAAATGTGATATATCCGCCGTTATTGTCTTGATATTGGCGGCAGGCCTGCATTAAGTCCGGCAACGGATATTTTTTGTTAATGGGCATAATCTGCGAGCGCAATTCGTTATTGGAAGCATGAAGGCTGACAGCCAGACGAGTACCGACTTCGCTGTCAAAATTCGGAATATGCGGCACAATGCCTGAGGTTGACACGGTTATCCGCCGTTTTGAAAGGGCTATTCCCTCGCCGTCAGAAATAATTTTGACCGCACGGGCAAGATTATCATAATTCTGAAAAGGTTCGCCCATTCCCATAACCACGATGTTAGAAAGCATGCGAGCCTGCTCTTTCAAATTCCATTCTTTATAGACGTCCCGGGCAACCATAAATTGCGAAACAATCTCGCCGGCCGTCAAATTGCGAGTCAGTTTCTGGCTGCCGGTATGGCAGAACTTACATCCCATCGCACAGCCGACCTGCGTTGAAATACAAACCGCACCGCGATCCTCTTCCGGAATATATACCATTTCCACCCGCTGCCCGTCCGTAAACTCAAGCAGCCATTTGTGCGTACGGTCAACCGAGATTTGTTCGTCAACGATTTTTGGGCGCGACAATTCAAAATAAGCGGCCAATTTCTCGCGCAACGGCTTGGAAAGATTGGTCATCTCCTCAAAATCCGTTTTGCCGTAATAATAAACCCATTGCCAAATTTGTTTGGCACGGAAAGCAGGCTCGCCCAAACCGCGTAAATGTTCTTTAAGCTCCTCTTTGGAGAGCCCGATTAGTTCTATCTTGTCACTCATCGGCGGCACTTTGCACTGATGGCACGATAAGCTGAAGAAAAACCTTTCAGCGAATAGGTGTCTTTTGTTACCGTCCCTTTGGTTGATGTTCCGTCAATAATCAGCCTTTCGCCTTTTTTCATGGCCTCAACCAGCTTTTTATCAACACCGGCATTCATTGTCCAAGCTTTATCATTTTCAACAAAAAAATCGCTTATTGTTTCTTTGCCGATTTTCACCACGACTTTTGCATCGTTTTTATACGTGTAACCGGCAACAAAATTGACAACGTCAAAGCTTTTGTCCGCCGGACGATGTGTAATAACCAGATAAACGTCGCCGCGCTTGGTGTATTTTCCTTCCGATTTTTGCGGCGTGCTGGCCATATAGCAAACATTGCTCTTGCCTTCCTGATAAACATAAGCCGACCAGTCGTCATATTCGCCAATCAGCTGCGGAGCTGCCGCCTGAGCGGAAAATGTCGCCAAACCGGCTGCATAAGCCGCAGCAAAAACGATTTTTTTCATTAAGCTTTCCTTTTCTGTGATTAAAATTTGCGTATATATTTGATAAATACATAAAAAATGATAACATTACAATCAAAGATTTAAAAAAAAGCAGGTTTTTGATGATTAGGGATAAGTATCTGAATATCAATAAAATTACAACAGACAAAAGTGTTCTCAATATTTTTGACGTTGTTCGACATCATGGCGGCAGCATTCGCTTTGTCGGCGGCGCGGTGCGTGATGCAATTGCCGGAAAAACAGGGTTTGACCTTGACCTTTCGACAGATCTGTCTCCCGATGAATTGGCAGAAGCTTGCGAAGAAGCCAATATAAAAACCGTGCCTATCGGCTTAAAATACGGAACGCTCGGAGTGGTCATCAACAATACCCTGTTGGAAATTTCCTCTCTGCGTAAAGATATTATGACCGACGAAGGACACGTGGTCGAGTTTACGGATGACTGGAAAGAGGATGCTTCCCGCCGTGATTTGACGATTAATGCCGTTTATGCCGATGAACAGGGAAACGTCTTTGATTATTATGACGGTATCAGCGACTTGGAAAAAGGCATTGTCCGTTTTATAGGCAATGCAGACCAGCGCATAAAAGAAGACTATTTACGAATCCTGCGTTTTTTTCGCTTTCACTCGCTGTTTGCCAAAACACCCGTTGACGGCAAGGCGCTGAAAGCCTGTATTGACAACCGTGACGGCTTAAAAAACCTTTCAATTGAACGGATACGCGATGAATTAATTAAAATTATTTTGACGCCGAATGCTGCAACGGTTATGGGAACTATGCTGGACAATGGCATTTTGGTCAATTGGCTCGGCAATTCCGACTTTTTGAGCAATCTTGAATTTTTAATCAAAATGGAAACATCCTGCAATATTCCGCCCAATCCGATGAGGAGGCTGTTTGTCCTGTATTTTCCCGACAAGGCTCTAGCAGAAAACATCGCTGTACGCATGCATATGACAAAACGCCAAAAAGACACCATGGTCAAATGGGCTGCTTCAAATATAGGTATTGAAAATATATTGGAAGAAAAGTTGCGGCGCAAAGTCATTTATCGCTACGGCAAGGAATTTTGTATCGACAAACTGCTGATTGAAGCCGCAAAAGCGCAAATTGTTCCGGACAACCTTATCGGGCTGATTCGTGAAATAGAAGAAGCTGTTGTCCCGATTTTTCCCATCAGCGGCCGTGATATTGCAAAAAACGGGTTCGACAGCGGACAGATAGGCATTTTGCTCGACAAGCTGAAAGAGCGCTGGATTGCCAGCGATTTCAGCCTATCGAGAGAAGAGCTTCTTGCCTTGATTTAGCAAACAACGCTGCCGAAGGTTTCTTTGGCATAAGCTGCATGCAATTGATAAAACTTGTCAAGGCTTTGTTTTACCAGATAATTTACGCTGCCTTTCGGAAATTCGCCTTTGGCATTCGGTTTTCCTGCTTTAATTCCTGTTAAAATTTCAATACCGTCGTCAACTGTATCAATGGCATAGATATGGAATTTGCCTTCGCGAACGGCTGCAATAACATCTTCGCGCAGCATTAAATTGCCAACATTCGTCCGAGGAATAATAACACCTTGATCTCCAGTCAGGCCGCGATGGACGCAAACATCGAAAAAGCCTTCTATTTTTTCATTTACGCCGCCAATCGGCTGGATATCGCCAAACTGATTAATTGAACCGGTTACCGCAATATTTTGTTTTATCGGCAGGTTGGCAATGGCTGACAACAGACAATAATATTCCGTAGAAGAAGCACTGTCACCGTCCACGCCGCCGTAAGATTGTTCAAAAACAATGGAGGCAGACAGGGAAAGCGGTGAGTATTTGGCAAAGCGATTAGCTATCAATGATTGCAAAATAAGAACGCCTTTGGTATGAATCGGACCGCTCATATTGGTTTCACGTTCAATATTGATAAATTCGCCGCTGCCGATACGTGCCTGAACCGTAATTCTTGCCGGTTTGCCGAAAGAAAAACGTGAAAAGTTATAAACAACCAAGCCGTTAATCTGTCCGACTTTTTCTCCGGTTATATCTATTAAAATGGTGCCGTCGTCAATTTGCTCAAGCATGGCTTGTTTGATGCGGTCACTGCGATAAATTTGGGCAGATACGGCCTGATCAATATGCTTTTTACCGATTTGTTTGGAATTTGATTCTCTTGCCCAATAATCGGCTTCGCGAAGCAAATCGCCGATTGAAGCAATATGCGCCGTCAATTTCTTTGAGTCTTCAGCCAAACGCGACGAATATTCAATGACACGGGCAACAGCCTGACGATTCAAACTGCGCAGCTTTTTCTTATTAGACAGAGAACCGATAAGTTTGGCGTATTCAATTTCGTTATCATCCGTCCTGTCCATAATTGTTCCGAAATCGGCTTCGACTTTAAAATAATCGGAAAAGTCGGGATCACGTTCGGAAAGCAATTCATATAATTCCTCGTCGCCGGTCAAAATAATTTTAACATCCAGCGGAATGGGCTCCGGATCAAGAGAAATGGTCGTAAAGCTGGTTTCATCCCCCGGGGTTTCAATTTTAATGTTCTTGGAAGCCAATGAGCGTTTGAGCGAATCCCAAGCATAAGGCTGAATAAGCAGTTTACGGGCATCAATAAGCAAAAAGCCGCCATTGGCACGATGAAGCGCACCGGCTTTAATCAGGGTAAAATCGGTTAACAACGCACCGTATTGCTGGATACGTTCAACCCTGCCGACCAGATTACCCTGAGTCGGGTGGTCAAGGTGTATAATCGGCGCACCGGATTCAGGTTCGTTTTTAACAATAACATTTACTTTAAACTTGGCAAATTTGTCTTCTTCCTGACGATTCATCTTGGACAGCAAAGAGCTTAATGCGTCTTCTTCGCCACCGTTTTGTTGCGGAGCGGCATCCACCGGCAGAAAATCGTCGATATTGGCAACAATATGGTTTTGAACATTTTTCAAAAAGTCATTTATTTCGCGATGGCCTTTATATTTTTGCCGTAAGGTGTCAATCGGGCTTTTAACGGCAAGCTTAATAAACTTTTCACGCAAAACATTATGCTCGCGGCGTTGTTTATCCTCCCACTCCGGAAGATCTTTGGCAGCCTTTTCAATTTCTTCCTGCATAAGGTTCAAGTCATTAATCAGCTCTTTTTTCTCTTCTTCCGGCAGCTCGTCAAAAGCTTCAGGGCTCAAAACTTCACCGTTTTTAACCGGAGCGACAACCAAACCGACTTGCATATGCAGCAGCGAGACGCTTTTGCCTTTGGCTTTCTTTTGCAAAATACGCAAATACTCTTCTTTCTTTTGCTTATATTTTTCCTGAATGATGCTTACGCCGGCTTTATATTCGTCACTTTCAAGAATGGCCGGAATGGCAACGCTGAAATCATCAATCAACTTATCAACATCTTTGGCAAACTCAGCAGCCTGGCCGGCGGGAAAGCTGATGCTGTGCGGCTTGTAGGGTTCGTCAAAATTATAAACATATGCCCAATCTTTCGGGGTCGGACGTTTTTTTGCCTCTTCCTCTAGAATACGTTTAACCAGACTGGTTTTGCCGGTCCCCTCAGGCCCCAAACAAAACAGGTTATAACCTTTGGATTTAATATTAATTCCAAGCTCAACGGCACTGATGGCTCTGTCCTGCCCTAAGGCTGACATTCTTTCTTCCAGTTCGACGGTGCTTGCAAAGTCAAATTTCTGCGGATCACAGACAGTGTAAAGCTGGCTGGGTTTTAATTTTGAAATACTCATTTTCGGTCCTGTTCCAAACAAAGTTATTTTTGTTTAGATATAATCCCGAAAACCTAAAATCTGGTAAACATAGAAAAAGAATTCAGACGGGAAAGGAGCAGTCTCCCGCTTACGTTATTTTGCTCATAGCCCAGAATATAATATTTCGGCGGCATAAACAGATTGCGAATATTATCAGTTAAAGCATTTTTAACTTTAAATCCGTTATCGGCAATAAATCTGCTCATATCTTTTGACCAGGCCACCGTGTTAAAATTGCCAAAAATTATAACCGGATCATCCTGTTTGCCGATAAACGACGACAGATTGCCAAACGCCGATGATATATGTCGTCGGGTTAAGCCGCCAAAATCGACAACAACAACGACTAAGGCACCGTTATCGGTAATGACCTTTGCAAAATCAGCCTTGATGCCGTTTCCCAAATTGACCCGCCCCGAAAACTCGACAGGAAGAGAAACAAGCATAAACCCATTGTCCCAGCCTTCGGCAGGATGCAAAAACGAATATTTTGCAGACAACTCCTCTCCAAGCGCCTGCCCGTCGAACTTCGGACGGTTTAGAGCTATAACATTATAATTTCCGGCAAAAGCATTTTTGGCAACAAAATTTCGGCTTCTGCCATTGCTCTCCGACCCGAAAAGAAAATTAATACCACCCTTTGACGGGGAAGAAATACCGAATACACCCACGGCCGACGAAACGGCAAAATAATTAACCGTACCGAGGATAAAGGCAAACAGGGCATAGATAAAAAAACGACGAAACACACAATAAACAAATACGGCCGTTATCAACAGATAAAGCTGCCAGCGGTATTCATTGAAAAACAAAGAAATGCCCGTTGAACCAAAAGCCAGAAGCGTTATGCCTGCCGATAATATAAAAAACAGCTTCAAAAAAGCGTTTATACGGGCTTCATGTTTTTTGTTAGCCAGATATCCCATTTTTCAGTTCTTCTTTTTTATTGTTTTTTGTCATGTAATATAATAGTCTTTATATACTAAAAAAATTTTTTGTAAACAACCGCCGGCAGAGCCATGAATAACATTTTTGACATATCTACCTTTTCAGACGCCATAACAGAACGTCTGAAAACGTTGTATCTGTCAGCGGAAACATACCTTACATCCTTGCCTCAGGAAAAACTTATCGCCGTATTGCTGTTTTTATTTTCAATATTGCTGATTACGGTTCTGATTTTTGTATGGTATATAAGAACAGTTGTAAATTCCATACAAGAAACAAAGAGAAAAGAAGCCGAACTATTGCAAAGCCAGGATAACCGCCTTGACCGCGTTATTTCAACAATCGACGACGAAGAGTACAGCCCCCTTGATTCAGAAGTTATTGAAACAATCCAAAAACCGGAGGCTCCGCGGCAACAACGGATAATCAGCAAAAATCAACCTCTGGATTTTGACTGGGACCGCCGAAAAAAAGCAGACGGCAGCGAAATAATCAAATCTGCGGACGCCTTTCAATATCGTCTTAAGCCGAAAAAACTTAAAAACCTGCTCGGGCTGATAATCGACTTGCTGGAACGAGGCGTTGATGAACCCAAAATAGCCCAAACCATTATGTATAAAAACCAGCATCTTAACAGCGAAGATGACATTATTCAAACGATTACGGCAATTAAGTTCTTTATATATATGTGCCTTAATAAACGTTTTCGGCGGATAGATTCCGATAAAATGCTCCCTCAGGAAGCCGCGGCCATATTCCATATTGCACGCGGAGATTGCTCTTTGGCTTTGGTTCTTCTTGAAACGTTGATTGACAATAACATTACCAAAATAAAATCTATGCGCGAAGGCAGGGAAAAAGAACGTTACTGGTGCGAAACATCCAACTGCGCCACAATTTTCGGAACGCTTGCTTCTTTCGAAAATATACGGCTTGCCGCCGGTGCATTCGAATTGGCAATCGAGCTCAACCCCCGCAATGTTACGGCTTGGGGAAGAATCGGCGATATGTACACAAAACTTGAAAATTCGGACAAAGCCGTGTGGGCATATTCAAATGTGTTGAATTTGGCAGACGAAGGCCTTTATACCCAGCAAATAGCCAATGCCAACAAAATGTTGGCAGCATATTATAATGAAACGGGATGGCGCGAAAAATCAGCAGAAATGAACGAAAAAAGTAGGAGCTTTTATGACGGTACGGGCATTAATTTGCCGTTAACAGAGCGCGAAGTTAAGATTGTACGGATTATTGAATCCAAAGAAGATGAAAACATGGAAACAATCGTAGACAACCTGTTTTCAGAGCAAAAAAACATTCAGACAAACGGATATGTATAATTAACGGCTGCGGCCGCTCCTTTGGAAAACATGTTGGTTCTGATACTGGCGGTTTTCATATTCGTCATGTTCACGAGCTCCGCGTTCAACTTCCTGCTCTTGAGCCTCTTCTCCTTGGCGCACTTGTTTTTCTTGCTCTTTTTTGGCTATTCTGCCGCTTTTTTCAAGAATTATCTCTCGGGCGGTTTTCTCATCAAGAGTCTGTTTTTCTTCTGTCGTGCGTTGTTCTTCTTTTTTGAATTCTTCCGTTTTTTGAATTTCTGCCGATTTTTGTTTTTCATCAGCCGATTTTTCTTTGGTTACGGCACTGGTTTCGTTCTTTTCCTGCTGCTGTTTTTCTAAATTCTTCTTAACAGATTTTTTGTCCTTTTCGGCATCATCAATTGCTTTGCGAACTTCTTTTTCTTCGGCATTTTTAATCTTCGGAAGCCCTTTCGCCGGTTTTTCGGTTTTACTTTCTTTCAGGTTAAGAACATCTTTATCTTTAGACTTTTTCAGGTTTTCCTTAGCCAAATCCTTAGCTTCAACCGTCTGCGTTTTATTTCGCTGCTGTTCGGTAATTTTACGGTCAACATCCAAGCCTGCTTTTTTAGTGACTTCTTCTGCCCTTTGCAGCTGCATATCGCGTTCAACGGTCTGGCGCAGGTGAATATCCTCTGCAACCGGGCTTTCCATTTGCTGAAGCTGCTTACGCTCGTCGGGAGTCAGGGCTTTTTCCAGCGATGACATTTCCTTGTCCATAAAAACCGGAACCAAAATATATTCGTCATCATCTTCCTCATCATCAAAAGACTCGCGTATTTTCTTGCTGATTTTCTTAAAGCCTTTCGGAACTTCCGTCGGCGTACGAACTTTTGCCCGCGGTTTTGTATCGCGTTTTTCATCGGCATTATACAGATTGGCTTCTTTTACATTAATTTTAAGCGTTAAACGTTCATGTTTGTCTATGCCGCTTTTTTTCCAATCCATATTGGAATCTTCCTTATTTTCTTTATCTTCTTTCGATTCCGGAAAAATATCGTCGTCCATCATTCATCCCTAACGCTTGTTTATATTTTTTATTTTAGACATATTTGCTGTTTTTGTCAAATATTATACGGAAGAGATTTTGCGCATCAACACCATAATGGACTCGTTTGACAATAAGATAGAAAAGCATTCCACAATATCTCCGTTTGAGCGCTTCAAACTAAATGCCTGAGTATCACTGCTGAAAAGATGGCGAACAATATTTTTTTTCAAAGCTGCCCAATCAGCGGTTTCGGCAAAAAAACCCTTTTGTTTTTCAAGAAGTTCATTAAAAGTCGGTTCACCGTTCAGGAAATTTTCATCGGTATTCCATAAATTAAGATATGCCTGATTATAAATTTCCAGCCGGCCGTTACTGCCAAAAATCAGCACCGCCTCATCAATATTATCCAATATTTCCTGCCGGACGCTGATTAAAGAATTATATTCCCGGCTGGTAGCCAACCGATCGGAAATATCCTCATAGGCAAAAACCAACCCTCCTTTGAGGTATGGAGCCCTCACCCGCCGCAAAGAGCGCCCGTCCGGCAGATGCAACAAATCTTCTTTCGGTTCAATAATCGATGTAAACATTTTTTGTTCTTCATTTTTAAAATAAGGATAATCCGGCACTTCCGGCAAAAGGCGGCGTTCTCGCAAATTGTCAAGAAATCGCCCGTAAGTCGCCCCTTTTTCAAACCAACCGTCATCAAGGTGCCAAAGCGCTTTAAAGGCCTGATTATAGAAAGACAGTTTCAAACTGCCGTCAAAAACGGCAAAAGCCGTCCCCAACGCGCCCAAAATCTCGAGATGTGCATTCTGGTGCTGTTCCAGATTGTGCTTTAACTCATCCAATTCGCTGATATCAAGCAACGTGCCTACCGTTGCAATCTTGTCTAGGCTTTCTTCGCTGTGAAAGGGGGTTTCTACCGCCTCAAAACAGAAATGTGCACCATTGAGATTACGGCTGATATTTTGAACCTGCGGCCGGTTGTCTTCCTGAGCTTTGATTGCTAACTTTTTTAGCGTTTTTTCTTCATTTCCGCAGTCAATTTCAATATTTTCCGCCAAGACTGCGGTTTTATCGGCACATCCGGTAAACTCAGCGTATTTTTTATTGACTGCCGTTAAATTAAGCGACGGGCTGCGCAACCAAACAGGATACGGCAAATTATCAAGCATATCTTCTAAATCACGAAGATTATTTTTCAGCTGTTTTTGTTCTTTTATTAAAGAGTCAATATACACTGCGTCACCGCTGATATCCCTAAACCAGACAATATCTCCGTAAACGCTGCCGTCGGCGCCGCTGATACGGGCACCGCTGATATTTAGAGTTTTGCCGTTTTTCAACACAAATTTATCTTCAAAAGACACGCCGTCATCACGAAGCAAGGCCGTATATTTGCGAACTTTTTCGGCATCATCTTTATAGAAATGCCTCAAAACGTCTTCATAGCCGGAACCGACTCCTGCAGAAAGCCCGAGAATAACAGCCAGACGGCGGGAACAATGCTCAACAACATTTTGATGCGGATCATTAATGCGGTCATCGGGATATACAAAAATATAATATCCGTCTTTCGCAGCATTAATCGTTTCGGCATAACGTTCCTGATTACGTTTGATAAAATAGTTTTTTTGGCGCAATTTTAAGGTACTATAATAAAAATATCCTACCGTTGCCGACAGAGCGGCAAAAACCGCCAAAACCGTATACCACAGTTCCGGCGCCGCGTAAAACATATCCAAAAGCAGTTCTTTGTTCATGCGTTCCAAATTTTTCTGTTATTTTTGTTTGATATAATATAAATTAATGCCGACAGAGTAAATTATAAAAACAAATTGGTAACAAAAAGATGTTAAACTTAGCTTTTGATACGACGGCGCAAAGCTGCTCGGTTATTTTAACCCGCGACGGGGTTACCCTTGACAAATCCATACAAAAAATGGACTTCGGACAATCCGAAGCGTTGATGCCTGCCATAAAAAACATTCTTGATAAAAACGGGCTGAAAATGAAGGAAATCGATTTAGTAACCGTTTGTACCGGACCGGGGTCTTTTACCGGTGTACGATCGTCTTTGTCCGCAGCCAGAACCTTTGAACTGGCTCTGCCTGAAATAGGATTGACCGGCGTATCCGCTTTTGAAGCTTATATGGAAGATTTGGCTCCCGATGAACTTGCCGAAGTAAACGCCGTTATTATTGAAACAAAGCGCAATGACTTTTATTTTCAGGCTTTTGACGTGCACAAAAAAGCCATTGAGGCTCCTCAGGCCTTAAATTACGAAGACATAATCGACAAACTGCGCAACCATAAAGTTACCTTTACCGGTGACGGCGTTGAAAGATTTTTAAGCAAACCCTCGGGGTTGAGTCTGCATGTCATCAATATGCCTGATATTCCGCCGATTGCCGCTTTAGCCCGCTGCGGCATTGAGCGTTGGAACAAAAAAAATCTGGATTATCCCAAGCCGTTATATTTACGCGCGCCGGATGTTTGCGTAAAGGCATAATTTTTATAATAACTTAACTTATTTTCGCTATTCTGCCAAAGAATCGCAAGAGACAGACATGAGCAGTAATACACCGAAAAAAACAACAAAAAAATCGCCGGCAAAAAACACAGGGACAAAGAAAAAAGCTCCGGCCCAAAAACGGCGCAACGGCAAAAAAAATAAAAAAGGCGGCAAATGGCGGTTAAAACCGCTGATAATATCGGCTTTGACCATTGCCGTTATGTTATCCAGCTATATTTTTTATTGTTGGATAACTTTGCCTGACATTTCAAAAGCGATAGAACGCACCCGCCTGCCCGCAACGACCATTTTGACGGAATCCGGACAGGAAATAGAATCTTACGGCGGCGTTTATTCCGATATCGTCTATGCAAACGAATTGCCGGCTTATGTCCGCGATGCGGTTATTTCAACCGAAGACCGGCGCTTTTATTCGCATTTCGGGTTTGACTTTATTTCTTTCGGGCGGGCAATGATCGTCAACCTGATTCATCGGCGTTATGTTCAAGGCGGCAGCACTATCACCCAGCAAGTCAGCAAAAATTTATTTTTAACGCCGCAAAAAAATATTAAACGCAAAGTGCAAGAGCTGCTGATGGCTTTTTGGCTGGAGAAAAAATTCACCAAAGACCAAATCTTAACGCTTTATCTGAACAGGGTTTATATGGGCGCGGGCACTTACGGCATAGAGGCGGCATCACAAAAATTCTACCACAAAAGCTCCCGTGACATAAATATGATGGAAGCGGCTATTCTCGCCGGATTACTCAAAGCTCCGGCAAGATACAATCCTGTTTCAAGCAAAAAACGAGCCGTCGAACGTGCAGCCGTCGTTCTGCAGAATATGATCAACAACAATAAAATTACCGACAAACAAAAGCAAACGGCGCTCAAAATGCCGATTGGCAGCAATAAATATAATTTCGGCGGCGGAAAATATTTTGCCGACTGGGTTTATAACGAAGTCAACGCCTATATCGGCGAACGCGATACCGATATTAACGTTTATACCACGCTTGACGGGCGTATTCAAAAAGCAGCCGAGGATATTTTGAAGGAAGTAATCGACGCCAATCGCAAAAATAATGTAACTAACGGTGCAATCGTTGTTCTGGACAACAGCGGTGCCGTCAAGGCGATGGTCGGAGGAACGGATTATCGCAAAAGCCAATTCAACCGTGCTACCCAAGCCCTGCGCCAACCGGGGTCTTCGTTCAAAACTTTTGTTTATCTGACGGCTCTTGAAGAAGGTTTTGAACCTGACGATATAATTGAAGACACGCCGATTACGGTTGACGGCTGGTCTCCCGAAAACTATGACAAGCGCTATTACGGCAAAGTTACGCTGACAGACGCTTTTCGCCGTTCTCTCAACTTGGCGACACTTGACTTGAGCTCTCGCATATCCCGACAAAAAGTTATCGGTTTAGCTCACAAAATGGGTATCGGCACTCCCATTAAAGTTACGCCGTCAATGCCGCTCGGTAGTTTTGAAGTAAAAATCATTGATATGGCTGTAGCCTATTCGACCATCGCCAACGGCGGATATGCCAACTGGCCATACTCTATCAATGAAATATACAGCAAAGACGGCTATAAGATTTATGAACGAACCGCCGATGAAAAGAGCCGAATTATCAGTGCCGAAAGTGTTGAAAAAATAACATCGATGATGCAGAAAGTCGTTGAATCGGGAACGGGCAAAAAAGCTCGGCTGCCATTTTTCGCCGCCGGAAAAACAGGAACGTCACAGGACTATCGCGACGCTTGGTTTGCGGGTTTTTCACGCGGATATACGGCCATCGTCTGGGTCGGAAATGACAATAATACCCCGATGAAAGAAATCGGCGGCGGAACGCTGCCTGCCGAAATATGGCGAAAATTGATGTTACGGATTGAAGGGCAATAAAATTTGTGCTTTTCTTCTTGCAGTAATTATATATAATCGTGAACAAAAAGAATCGTAATTGTAAAAAGGAAAAAGAAATGAAACAAAAACCTGTTATGCTGCTCATTTTGGACGGTTGGGGCTATCGTAAAGAAATTACGTCAGACAATGCTATTGAACAGGGGCATACGCCGAACTGGCACCAATATTTGAAAGAATATCCGCATAATCTGATTCAGACATCGGGACTGGCCGTCGGCCTGCCTGAAGGACAAATGGGTAATTCAGAAGTAGGACATACAAATCTCGGCGCCGGCCGTGTCGTTATGCAGGATTTGCCGAAAATCGACCAAGCTATCAAAGACGGCAGCATTGCCGAAAATCCTGTTTTGCAAGAACTCATTTCAACTTTGAAAAACAACGGCAAGACATGCCATTTGATGGGGCTGATGTCTCCGGGAGGCGTTCACTCATCACAGGCTCACATTGTCGCTTTGGCTGAAATTTTGAACAAAAACGGCATAAAGACTGATGTCCATGCCTTTTTGGACGGCCGCGACACGCCGCCGGAATCAGCAGCAGAATTTTTGGCCGGCTTTGAAAAAAGCATTGCCAATCTGCAGCAGGTCAAAATTGCCACTTTATCCGGACGTTTTTATGCCATGGATCGCGACAAACGCTGGGATCGTGTAGAAAAAGCCTATAACAACATGGTTTTGGCCGACGGCAAACATTTTGCCACGGCAGACGAAGCCATCAAAGCTTCATATGCCGAAAAAGTAACAGATGAATTTGTAGTTCCCTGCGTTATCGGAAATTATCAGGGATTTGAAGACGGTGATGCCGTGTTAATGGCCAATTTCCGTGCCGACCGTGCCCGTGAGATTTTGTATGCACTGGCTGATAAAGCTTTTGACGGTTTTGCCCGTAAAAAGATCTTTGACTTGTCTATGGCCGTCGGCATGACAGAATATTCGGTTGACCACAATCGCTTTATGCAAACCATGTTCCCGCCGGAAGCCTTGGTTAATATCTTCGGCGAAGTTGTTGCCGAACACGGTCTGACCCAGCTTCGTATTGCCGAAACGGAAAAATATGCTCATGTCACGTTTTTCTTTAACGGTGGCGAAGAAAAAGAGTTCAAAGGCGAATCACGCATTTTAATTCCTAGCCCCAAAGTTGCCACCTATGACCTTAAACCGGAAATGTCAGTTTATGAGGTAACAGACAAATTGGTTGATGCAATTGAAAACCTAAAATTTGACGTCATTATTTGTAATTTTGCCAACGGCGACATGGTCGGACATACCGGTATTATGGACGCGGCGTTAAAAGCCGTTGCTGCCGTTGACGAATGTTTGGGACGCGTTGTTAATGCCATTAAAGACGTTGACGGCGTTATTATGGTAACCGCCGACCACGGCAACGCCGAAAAAATGGTCGATGAAAAAACCGGACAACCTTATACTGCCCATACCGTCGGCGACGTTCAGGCTGTTTTGATTAATGCTCCAAAAGACATTACAGGCCTGGAAAAAGGCAAACTGGCAGATATTGCTCCGACCTTACTTGACCTTATCGGCATTAAACAGCCGGCAGAAATGACCGGAAAATCGCTGCTGATAAAAAAATAAAAGGCAAAAACGTGAAACTCAGGGACTTGTTCTTATCATTCGCCACATTAGTGCTGCTATTCACAAACAGCGCCTATGCTGCCCCTGTATCGGAACAAGACCTTGAGTACGTTCAAAAACAAGTACAGCAACAAAATAAACACCACAAAAAATTACAACGCCAAACCGAGGCCATAAGCCGTGAATTGTCTGAGATAAGCAAAACTATGGTTAAAAAGGCCAAGCAGATTCAAAATATTGAAGACCAAACCTCAGCCATGGAAAAAAAGCTTCTGGATTTGCAAAAAGAGCTTAAAAACGCCGAAGAAAGCTTTACGACCGAAGACAAAAATTTGATAAAAACGTTATACGCCCTGCAAAATTTAGCGTTAAAACCGACAGAGTCCCTGTTTGTACAACCGCTGACGCCGGTAGAAATCATACGAAGCGCCATGTTGTTGAGGGAAACTGTTCCCTATTTGGCCGAACAGGCAGCACAAATCAGGGAAAGGCTGGATACCATCTCCAATAAGAAAAAGATGATTGAACAGCAAATGGCAAAAATTGCCGGCAACAAAGCCACCCTTGAAAAAGAGCATGCCAGAATGCGCAAATTGATGACGCAAAAATCAGCTATGCGTAACAAATTACAGACGGAAACAGCGGAAACCAAACAAAAAATCAAACAGCTTGCCGAGCAGGCCAAGGACATTAAAGAACTTCTGGACAAGCTGGAACGGGAAAAAATCGCCCGAGAAAAAATGGAAAAAATCCGCAGGGAAAAAGAACGTAAAGAGCGCGAAGAACTGGAAGCTTATCGCCGAGAAAGAGAAAACAGCGAAAAAGCCGGCAGTGACAGCTTGATAAAATCAAAACCCGAGTTTATAAAGGAAACAGGAAAAAGTTTTGCCAAGGCTCGCGGAAAACTGTCTAAACCGGCTCGAGGAACAATAGCCGTCGCTTATGGAGAAGAAACCTCAAAAGGCGTTACTTCAAAAGGCATCTCTATCAAGACACGGCCGCAGGCACAGGTTATTTCGCCTTATGACGGTTCGGTTATTTTTGCCGGCCCGTTTAGAGGATACGGAAAACTTATTATTATTGAACACGGCGAAGGCTATATGTCTCTTCTGGCAGGCATGGAAGATATTGACTGTGAAGTAGGACAAATGCTTTTGGCCGGCGAACCAATCGGGCAAATGCCAAAGCATGACGGCAGCAATTTGTATGTAGAATTGCGCAAGGACAACAAACCGCTTGATCCGCAGGCATGGATCGCCGATTAAACGAAAACCTTAACAGGACGAAAAAAATGTGGAAAAAACTGACGATTTTTACTTTAACAACAAACATTTTGCTGATGGCTGCCGGATGCGTAACAGCTGCAGATAAAAAAACAGCCGCCAAAGAAGAAAACTTTGATACTTATGAAATGCTCAATCTGTTCGGAGAAGTCATGGAACGGGCAAAAGTTTCGTATGTTGAAGAGATCAGCGACCAAAAGCTTATCGAAGCTGCCATCAACGGCATGCTGTCGTCTTTAGATCCGCATTCAAGTTTTCTTGATACCAAAAGCTTTAAGTATCTTAATGAACAAACACAGGGTAAATTCGGCGGTTTGGGAATCGAGGTAACAATGGAAAGCGGCGTCGTCAAAGTCGTTTCTCCCGTTGACGATACTCCTGCTTTTCGTGCCGGCATTAAAAAGGGCGATTATATCATTTCCATTGACGGAACACCTGTCATCGGAATGACTTTAAACGAAGCCGTTGACAAAATGCGCGGCAAAATCGGAACAAAAGTCAAACTGACAATTCGCAGAGCAACTCAAAAACCTTTCGATGTTACATTGAAACGCGAAGAAATCAAAATTCAGTCTGTAAAAAGCGACATTAAGGCTAACGATATTGCCTATATCAGGATTTCATCATTTAATGACGACGCTGACAAAAACATTAAAGATAAGTTTGCCAAAATGCAGAAAAAAACCAAAAAAGGCATTAAAGGACTGATTATTGACGTCCGTAATAACCCCGGCGGACTGCTTGACCAAGCCGTTGCAATTTCCGACTTGTTCCTTGACGGGGGAGAAATTGTTTCAACCCGCTCACGTAACGAAGAAGACACCTTAAAATACAATGCAACAAAAGGCGATATTACCAACGGGCTGCCCATTGTCGTCCTTATCAATGACGGTTCGGCTTCTGCTTCCGAGATTTTAGCAGGTGCTTTGCAAGACCATAAACGCGCAGTTATCCTTGGTGAAAAATCTTTCGGCAAGGGCTCCGTACAAAGCGTTATTCCTTTCAGAAAATACGGTGCCATCCGTTTGACCACCGCCCGTTACTACACCCCGTCAGGACGCTCTATCCAGGCAAAGGGAATTGAGCCTGATATTGAAGTCAAACCGGCAAAAGTAGAACTGCTGAACGCCGACGGACTGACAATAAGCGAAGCAGAGTTAAAAAACGCCCTGAAAAATGACAACATCGATAACGGCAAGAAAAAAACTCAGGCTGACAAAGACAGTGCAAAAGATGAAGATTTAAAGAAAGATTATCAACTTTTGCGAGCAGTCGACACGATTAAGGCTTTAAGCATTTATAAACAAAATACCATGGGAGAATAATGCCTTATCCGTATCGTAAAAATGTAGGAATTGTCATTTATAACGCCCATAAAAAGGTTTTATGGTGCGAAAGGAAGGATTTGTCCGGACAATGGCAATTCCCTCAGGGAGGAATTGATGAGGGTGAAAGCGTGCTTGAAGCGGCAAAGCGTGAACTGAGAGAAGAAACATCGGTTACCTCCGTGGAACCAGTAGCTGTTATCGAAAAGCCGTTGGTTTATGACTTTCCGGCCAAAATTGCGGAAAAATTCAAGAAACGCGGACAAGCCATGAACTGGGTTTTGTTCAAGTTTTACGGCGAAAACAGCGAAATAAACCTCAAAACGCCGGAACCGGAATTTATAAATTGGAAATGGGTAGATATTGACGAAACACCTGAAAATATTATACAATTCAAAAAAGATGTTTATCAAAAAATGGTAAAAGAGTTTAAACCTTACCTGCAAAAGGACAGATAAGATGAACGAAGAAGATATACAGAATCTGATAAACCAAGCTTTAAGTTGTACGGTTATGAGCAGAATTCCGCTAAGCGGCGAGCAAATGGATGCCCTGCAAAATCTGAATGAATATTGTGTCAATCTGGCACTGCAAATGCCGGAAGTTGCCAAGAAGCCGCTAAAGGTTGTCTATAAGAGCAACGAAGAGTTTAAAATTGCGCTGATGGCTTTTTGCCTTTGCCAATCATTAACAAATCCGCGCCGCAAACTTCGCGAAAACAAAGAATTTTTTGAGAAAAACATTACAATTTATCATTTGCCGAACAATGTGAAAGAAATTGATTTCGGTGAGATTTTGCCGGAAAATGTTGCAGAAGCCATTAATTGGGAGGTTCTTGAGGACTGGAAACTGTATAGGGATAATGAGTCCGGCGGTATAAAGGCGCTGGTTGACGAGAAAACACGCCTTACGGGACTGGAAACTTATCGCCGCGGCGGCGATCCTTTGTATGAATTTGCCCGCTTTCACCGTAAATTTACCGAAAAAGAAAACAAAATTGCCGAAGAAAGCCGTATTCAAGCACAAAATTCTTTTCGTAACGCCGTTATACAGTCCGTTACTTCCGAAGTGGCAAAACAACAACTGTTGGCAGGAATGAATCCGATGGACATCATCAATACCCTTCTCAGCCAGGAAAGCGACTTGCAATTGCCTCCAAGCCGTTCGACAATGCCGCAGATTATAAATCGGAACAAAAAATAAAATTGTTTTTTATATAAGGAAAATCCCCTTTGAAAAATCAAAGGGGATTTTTGATTAATTGCTCTTTTCCTTTTGGGCTTGCGCCTGCTTACGTGCAGCATAAAGGGCTCCGAAATCAATCGGGCTGAGCATAAACGGCGGCAAACCGCCTTCGCTCAGGCATTGAGTAACAATATTACGGGCAAACGGGAAAATAAGGCGAGGAAGTTCAATCATCAAAACCGGCTCAAGATGCTCGGCAGGAACATTGACTTCTGCATAGGCCATATACGACAATTCAAGAATAAACAAAGTTTTTTCTTCAACTTTTCCGGTCATTGAAATATCAAGCTGTGACGTATAGGTTCCGTTGCCTTTGGGTTCGGATTTAACATCAATATGAACATCCATTTTCGGGGCAGATTTTATCTCATTAAAAATCTCCGGCGCATGAGGAATTTCCAATGACAAATCCTTAATAAACTGCCCGTGAATGGCTATTGCCGCATTGATAGGCTGTTCTTCCATTTATATTCTCCTTCAAACAATTTAATTCATATTGCAAAGTATAATAAATATTTCTAGAGGTCAAACAATTCGGTTGATAATATCAACATTTTAGCTATATTATATCTCAAGTTGTTATTTTAAGAGGGATATAAGAAAAATGGCTTTAGATATTATCATTCTGCTGGTCGTTGTCGCAATTATTTTTCAAAAATTATGGGGGCTTCTCGGTACCAAGCCGCAAAATACGACAACACCCATCAGTCAGGAAAGCGCTGCCAAAATATTTGATATCCTGATTAAAGAAAGCCAGAAAAAAAACGCCGAAAATGCTACGGTTGACGGCGGAAACCTTGAAGCGCGCCCCGCCAATATGACAGAAACGGAAAAGGTTTTACAGCAAATTTCCGGATTTAACAGCGATAATTTTTTGGAAGGGGCAAAGCGTGCCTTTGAAATGATTGTTACCGCCTTTAGCAAAGAAGATACGGAAACTTTGCAGTTATTAATTGACAAAGACTTATTCAAGCGTTTTGACGACATTATTAAACAGCGCAAAGCCGAAGGCATTACCTCCGAAACTGATTTTGTTGGTTTCAACAGTGCAGAAATTACAAATGCCGTTATTAAAAACGACACCGCAAGAATCACTGTCAGATTTGTCAGTGAGCAAGCCAACGTCTTGCGCGATGCCGAAGGCAATGTTATCGAAGGCGATGAAAATTTTATCCAGTCCATTACCGACGTATGGACATTTGAACGCAATCTTAACTCAACCAGCCCGAACTGGTTACTGGTTTCTACAAAAAAATGAAAAAATTTATCTTTTTAATAGTTTTTTTGCTGACGGCCTGCCCACAGAAAAAAGAGCCCAAACCGAGTGAACTTTCAACGCCGTCCACGGTTAAAGCTGAGATTCAGGCTGCCGCTTTTGACGAATTGGACGGCTGGAAAACGGACAATCTTACGGAAATGCTTCCGACTCTGCAGAACAATTGCCGCAAAATCAGCAAAACAACAACCGATTGGCTCGGCAGCAGCGCTCTTAAAGTCGATGCCGGACTGTATCGAAAAATCTGCGAAAAATTTGAACAAAAACAATTTGCCGCCGCTTCGGATCTGAGAAAATTTATTGAAAGCAATTTTACGCCGTTTTTGGTTCTGGATGACGGAAATGCTGAAGGCAAATTTACATCCTATTACGAATCGCAGATAAACGCATCTTTTCACAAACATGGAAAATATCAATATCCGGTTTACGGCAAACCTTATGATTTAGTCGAAATAAACCTTAAAGACTTTGATGAAAATCTGCCAAACAAAAGATTGGTCGGACGAATTGACAAGCAGAAAATGATTCCCTATTTCAAGCGGGCGGAAATCGAAAACAACGGCATTAAGGCTCCTGTATTGATGTGGGGAGACAATTTGACAGACATCCATATTATGCAAATTCAAGGTTCTGCCGTTGCCCATATGGATAACGGCGAAAAAATACGCGTGGGGTATGCCGACAACAACGGCCTGCCGTTCAGAGGAATCGGCAGCATATTGTTACAGAACAAGCTTTTGGCACCCAACAATGCCAATATGATTGAAATAAAAAAATGGCTGAATCAGAATCCGGAAGAGGCCAAGAAATACATGCAGCAAAACCAACGGTATATTTTTCACAGGATCGTCAACGAGACCGGCCCTGTTGGCGCTTTCGGCGTTCCTCTGCAAGGAGGGCGCAGCATGGCCGTGGACAAAGATATTATCCCGCTCGGAAGTTTAATGTGGCTGTCAACCCAAACGCCTGACGGAAAAGCCCTAAACAAATTGGTCGCCGCACAAGATATCGGCAGCGCAATAAAGGGTGCCGTCCGCGGAGATTATTTCTGGGGAAGCGGCGGGGACGACGTTTTGGCTGCGGCAGGCAGCATGAACTCCGTGGGAAGATATTATATTTTAATTCCCAAAGGACAGCGCGATGGACTCGACTGAAGATGAATTATGGCAGGAGCTGACAAAAACCATTGTTCCGATAAAAAAATCACCGCGCGAAACGACAAAACCAGCTCCGAAACTGAAAGTTACTCCTAAAATTACCGCTAATTTGGTTTACGGCGGCAACAAGCTTGACAATTTAGAAATAGGCAACAGTGCAAACATAGATGCCAATACCGCTAAAAGATTCAAAAAAGGAGAATTCCGGATTGAAGCAGAACTTGATTTGCACGGTTGTACGGAAGACCGCGCTTATGAAAAAGTGACAGAGTTTATAAAAAATTCATACCTGCACGGTCGGCGCTGCGTTGCTATTATTACGGGCAAAGGGCTGCACGCCGAAGAAAATTGTGACTTTTTCAATGCCCGAGGCGTCCTCAAGGACAGAGTTCCGCAATGGCTGAACTTACCGGAAATAAGGCCGTTGATATTGGCCATTACTCATCCGGAACCGAAAGAGGGCGGCAGCGGCGTTATTAAAATTTTGCTGCGCAGGCAGCGTTTTTATTAAGAAAACTTTTTAAGTAAAGCCTGATAAGCGTTTGTCAGCTGTTTAAACTTCTCTTCGGCATTTTTGTCATCACGATTGATATCCGGATGATATTTTTTTACTAATTTCTTATATTGTTTCTTTAATAAAGGAATCGATATTTCAGAACCGGAAAGTTCCATAATCTTTAGAAAATCTTTTTCCTGTTCGGTATAAAACATATCTTTGCGCGACTCAAAGCTATCGGCATATTCGCCGAAAAAGCCGAAATCGTCTTTTATTTTATATCCGAATTGGTAGTTTACCTTGGAGCGGTATCCTTTAAAATGCATCTTTGGTTTTTTTTCAAGTTCCGGCTCTTCCTCGGGTTCTTCATCATAATAATTCCACCCGGCGTTGTATGCCTGAACATGTTCCAAACAGAACCAATAATATTCTTTGAGGGAACGATCTTTTGGAGCACGATACTCTCCTGCCTTGTCACAGCCGGGAAAATCGCACTTACATTCCTTATCCCCGCATTGAGGGGCATAATATTTCTTACTTTTTGCAAATTTTGGCATTTAATATTATTTTTTTTCTTTTTTTAGTTGTGTTTGTTCATTATTATTAATATACTCTGTACACAAAGTTATGGCAATAAGATTGTTCAACAGGGATTATACCATTATGACCAAATTGTTAAATAAAGTTCTTTTCATAAATAACCGGCGCACAAGTATGCGGTTATGCGTAACAGAGTGGAGACTCCTTGATTCGATATGCAAAAGCGAACACGTTTCAAGAAATGATTTTTTGGAACTGATGGAAAACAGCAACAGCTGCGGACTGGGACTGACATATTATACCCGCCTGTTTATTATGTTATATTTCTACAACAAATCTCCTCTGGGACAAATTAAAACACGCCGTCACGGTATCGGCCGCCAGTCATATGTCAATGAAATTCTGTCATTAATAAATACCGTTCCAAATAAACAATTGCAAAAATAGCTTAATTTTTCTATACTGACCGGCAATATATGAGGAAATAAACTTATGCCAGAATTGCCAGAAGTAGAAACGGTTAAAAATGGAATTGCAGGTTTTATCGGACAAGCCAAAATCTTAAGGGTTGAGATCCGCAACCGCCATTTTCGCGATATTATTCCCGAGGATACGGAAAGTAAAATCACCGGAGCCTCAATACTGGGTTACAGGCGCATCGGAAAATATATAATTATTGATTTGGACAACGGCCTGTGCCTGATTTGGCATTTAGGCATGAGCGGACGGATAAAAACCTTTAAAAGCCTTCCCGACCAACAGGAAAAACATGATCATATTTTGATTGAAACCAGTACAGGATGGTTAATTTACAACGATCCTCGCCGTTTCGGCTTACTGGTTTATGCCCGACAGGAAGATTTGTTTAGAACAAAATATCTGTGCAACATGGGCATTGACCCTTTTGACGACAGACTTGATACAACATATCTGGCCGAAAAACTAAAAAACAAAAAAATCCCGATAAAAGAGGCTCTTCTTAACCAAAATATTATCAACGGAATCGGAAACATCTATGCTTCCGAAATTTTATACGCATCAAGAATCTCTCCTTTAAGAGCGTCAGACAGTCTGTCAAAAGAAGAATGCACAGCCGTTATCGAGAATACAAAAAAAATATTGCAAAAAGCCATCAACAACGGCGGCTCGACACTGAAAGACTATCATAAACCCGACGGCAGCCTCGGCTATTTTCAATATATGCACTGCGTTTATAATAAAACGGGACAAAGATGTCCGGACTGCAAATGCGATATAACAAAGACCGGTGGTATAAAAAAATCCGTCCAAGCCGGACGTTCAACTTTTTATTGCCCTACTCTGCAAAAGTGAGGAAAAAATGAAATATATAAAAAAATTGTGGGTTATTCTCCTTATTGTGTCGACTCCGGCTTTCGGAGGAGAGTTTATTGACGGAATGGATGACATTCCGCTGATGGAAGGCATGCGCCAAATTCAAAGTTCAAACATTTCATTCGGCAATGATGAAAGCCGCTTTGACGAAGCTTATATCAGCTCGGATAAGGTTTCTTTTAAAAAAGCAGCCCTTTTCTATCAAAACACACTTCCGCAATTGGGATGGATTTTGACCGGCAAAAAAGAAAATGCTTTACATTTTGAGCGTGATATGGAAGTTTTAGACATAGCGCTTGAAAAAAGCAAACCGATTTTAATCAGAATAACGCTTAAAAGCAAAGATTAGGATAACAAAATGACAGATGTTAAAGTTGAAAAAAAAGGGGCAATAGGCCTGATAACCCTGACAAGCAAGGATAACCTCAACCGGATTGATTCCCAAACGCTGGAAAGTTTGGCTGCCGAAATTGATCATCTTGACCTCAGCGACGAAATTAAGGTTATTGTTTTGCGCGGCAGCGAAAAAGCTTTTTCTGCCGGAATTAATGCAACAGAATTTGTTAAAACGGTTAATGCAAGCATTTTGGAAGATATGACTGACAATTTCAGCAAACTTGCAGACGTCAAAAAGCCCATTATTGCTGAGGTAAGCGGTTATGCCATCGGAATCGGCTTTGAAATGGCAATGGCCTGTGATATGATTTTCTGCGCAGAAAACTCCTGGTTCTCAATGCCTGATTTATGCCTCGGAACCGTTCCGGGGTTTGGCGCAACTCAGCGTTTGCCTAAAGCCGTCGGCAAAGCAAAAGCCATGGAAATGATTTTATCGGGAAGAGCCATGGGAGCCGCCGAAGCTGAAAGAATCGGCTTGGTCAGCAGAATCATTCCTTTGATGTATCTGCATGACGAAACAATGAAAGCCGCTGAAAAAATTGCTTCAATGCCCGATCTGGCAACCAATACGTCAAAAGAACTCATCAAGACGGCTGCCGGAAATACGGATTTGGAAGAAGGCCTTGAAATTGAAAAACAAGTTTATAAAAGTGCCCTTGAATCCGACGAATTTCGAATTAATCTTGAAAATATGATTAAAAAATAGAAAAATCGGCACTTTTTACAAAAAATTGTGTTGACTTAAAAGCTTGTAAGAGTTTATAAAGCATATCAGAAAATATTTAGTGATTAACTTAATTTTACAGGAATAAAGAAAAATGGCCAATCATAAATCGGCAAAGACAAGAATTAAAAGAAATACAAAGCGCAGCGTTATTAACGGCGCCCGCAAGAGCAGAGTACGTACTTTCGTTAAGAAAGTTGAAGCTGCTGTTGTCGCTAAAGACAAAGCTTTGGCTCAGACCGCTTTTATTACTGCTGAATCAGAATTGATGAAAGCCGTCAACAAAGGCGTTATGCATCGCAATACTGTTTCGAGAACAATTTCTCGTCTGTCTGCCAAAATTAAAGCTCTTTAATTTTTAAAAATTCAAACAAAAAGAACCATCCCTGTTTTTAAACAGGGTTATGGTTCTTTTTGCATTTTTTAGCAAAAAAGCCAAGGAATCTGCGCGACTCTCGGGAATCTCCCTGTCAAGGAATTTAATTGCAATGTTCTGAAAATGTTCTGTTGTTTTTTATTTTTTAACCTTTTATTATCACACCATCAAATCGATGAATGAATTATTGATTTATTTGTTTAACCCTAGACTTTATAAGGATATGTGAATAATGGCTGGTGAAGCAATAAGTAACAATTATGATGACGTCCAAAACGAATGGGGGCAAATTTGTTCCCAGCTCAAACAGGAAGTTGGGGAGAAAGCTTTTGACAGCTGGCTTAAACCGCTCAGCATCAGCTCTTTTTCAAGCGGCGTTATGAATATTTGCGTTCCGACACGTTTTATGCGTAACTGGGTTATTACAAATTACTCCGACAGAATCCACAAAATTTGGGAAAAGAAAAATCCTGAAATCAAAAATATTAATTTTATCGTTCAAGCAGCTGAAGAAGATGCCTCAAACGGCGTGCACAATTCGCCCTGCCGTTCGCTAACAAAAAAAATTTTGGCCAGCCCGGCTCCGCAAAACATTTATCAATCAGGCATCTGCAATCTTCAGCCGGACAACGGATATGTTAATTTTGCCGACCCCAGCCAATCTTTGTCAGTTCCTTTGAATCCACAGTATACTTTTGACACTTTTGTTGTCGGCAAAACAAACGAATTTGCCTATGCTGCTGCTCGCAAAGTTGCCGAATCAGACGATATACCATTTAATCCGCTGTTTTTATATTCAGGTGTAGGGCTTGGCAAAACTCACTTGATGCATGCTATTGCCTGGCACATAAAACAACGCAATCCGGAAAAAAACATCGTTTATCTTTCGGCTGAGAAATTTATGTACAAGTTCGTACGCGCTTTACGCTATAAAGACACAGCCGCTTTTAAGGAACAGTTCCGTTCGGTCGATGTTCTTATGGTTGATGATGTTCAATTTATGGGCGGCAAAGATACGACTCAGGAAGAATTTTTCTACACTTTCAACTCTTTGATTGAAGAAGGGCGTCAGATTATTATTTCAGCCGATAAATCCCCGTCAGATTTGGAAGGCATCGAATCACGCTTGCGTTCACGTTTAGGGTGTGGCTTGGTTGCAGACATTCATCCGACCGATTTTGATCTGAGAATCGGCATATTGCAAGCAAAAGCCAAACAGCTCAATTGTGAGCTTCCGCAAAAAGTTGCAGAATTTCTTGCTCAGAAAATCACAACCAACATTCGCGAATTGGAAGGCGCTCTCCGCCGGATTATTGCCCACACACAGCTTCTTCCGGGAAAAGAAATTACACTTGAAAACACTCAGGATGTCTTAAAAGATATGCTGCGCTCTTATGACCGTCGCACAACCATTGACGAAATTCAGAAAAAAGTGGCAGAATATTTTAACATTTCAGTTAAAGAAATGCAGTCCTCCCGTCGCGCCCGCACGGTAGCCAGACCACGTCAAATTGCCATGTACTTAGCAAAGTCATTGACCTTGCGTTCCCTGCCGGAAATCGGTCGCAAATTTGACCGCGACCATACAACGGTTATGCATGCCGTCCGCAAAGTAGAAGAGCTTATCAAAGACGACCAAAGCGTTGCCGAAAGCGTTGAAATGCTGCGCCGTTCGCTTGAAGCCTGAAAAAAGCAAGCTAATACCTTTGACACAAAAGCCGGAAAAACCGGCTTTTTGTTTTTGAAAAACATAAAAAATGAACGATTGCCGACAAAAGTCGCATTTTTGCAAAAAGCTGTTGAATATTTATTTTTTCAGTTTTGCAAAAGAGATATTGTGCTATTATTTCCATAGCAGAAATTGCTTTTTGATAAAAATTTTATTCGGAATAATGTCATGAAATTTGTTATAGAACGCGCGATTTTATTAAAAACTTTAAGCCATATTCAAAGTATTGTTGAAAAAAGAAACACCATTCCCGTCCTGTCTAACGTACGGATTGAAGCTATGGGTGACGGTATCAGTTTCAAAGCAACGGATATGGATACAGAAATCACGGAAGTTGTTGATGCAAAAATCAGCGAAATAGGTGCAACAACCGCTCCGGCTCATATGCTGTATGACATTGTTCGCAAGCTGTCAGACGGCTCTGAAGTTGAATTGACTTTTCCTGATGACAAAGGGCAGCTAACCATCGCTTCCGGCCGCTCAAAATTTGCTTTGTCGACAATCGGGGTTGAAGACTTCCCCGTTATTTCAGGCGATAAATTACCGGTTAACTTTATTATGCCGAGGGAAGAACTGAAAGACGTTATCGACCGTACGCAATTCGCCGTTTCGACAGAAGAGACCAGATATTACCTGAACGGCTTGTATATCCATGCAAAAAGCGAAGGCGCAGCAAAAGTTTTGCGTATTGTCGCAACTGACGGGCACCGTTTGGCCTGCGTCGAATCGCCGCTGCCTGAAGGTGCCGAAAAGATTATGGGCGTCATTATTCCGCGCAAAACGGTAAGTGAAGTCCGCAAGCTGCTTGATGATACAAAAGCCGAGAATATATCGGTTGAACTGTCTGACAACAAAGTACGCTTTACCTTGGAAGAAGTTACCCTGACCTCAAAATTGATCGACGGAACTTATCCGGATTATGAACGCGTTATTCCGACCAATACTAATAAACTGCTTGAAGTTCAAGTTAAGGCTCTGGCTAATGCCGTTGACCGCGTTTCCGTCGTTGCCGAAAGAACCCGCGCAATCAAAATGATTACGGAAGAAGGAAAAGTTATCATTACGACAACCAGTCCTGATTTGGGTTCGGCTTTGGAAGAAATTGATGCTAAATATGATAACGAACCTCTTGAAATCGGTTATAATTTCCGTTATCTGCTCGATATTTTATCAGAAATTAAAGGAGAATCGGTTCAGATTAGTTTTTCTGACGCTTCATCGCCGTCAGTTATCCATGATACATCCGATGCCAGCGCTATTTATGTCCTTATGCCGATGAGGGTCTGAATTGGATAATCTGGCGCAAAACATACAATCAGTTACGGCTCAAAAGTCAGGCGTTACCCGTCTGACTTTAACTGATTTTAGAAATTATGCTTTTTTACGAGTTACCCCGAATCTGCGGCCTATAATCATTACCGGAGAAAACGGCAGCGGCAAGACCAATATTTTGGAAGCAGTTTCTTTTCTGACTCCGGGGCGCGGCATGCGTTCGGCACGATTGGCTGACATTCGCAGATTTACGCCGGCAATCATTGACAACGCCTATACACCGTCAAACAGCTCATGGGCCGTTTCTGCCGTTGTCAGCAAAAACGGAGACGAATACGAAATAGGTACCGCCGTTGAAAATATGTTGAAGGAAGAAGATGAAGAAAACAGCGTGTACAATAAAAGAATCGTCAAAATAGAAGGGCAAAAAACATCGTCTCAAGGCGAACTCGGCCGCTATTTATCCGCAATTTGGCTGACACCGCAAATGGACAGGCTGTTTAGAGGCGGTTCACAACCGCGCCGCAGTTTTTTGGACAGGCTGGTTTATGCTTTTGACAACGAACACGCCAAAAGAACTTCAAACTTTGAGCATCTGTATAAACAATGGTATCAGCTAATTAAAAACAGTAACGGCAGAGCCGATCCGGCTTGGCTCGCGGGAATCGAGGAAAACATGGCAACAACAGGCGTAGCCATTGCTGCTGCCAGACGCGAACAAATCGCACGTTTAAACCGCTTTATAGAAACGGAGCCGGATGATGTTTTTCCAAACGTTATACTTGAGCTGGACGGCACAATCGAAAAAATGCTTGATACGATGCCGGCTGTCGACGTTGAAGACTTTTATATGAACAAGCTGGCTGCCGAGCGCCGCAAAATTTTGTATAATGACAATGTCGACGGCGTAAACAGAACAGACTTTAAAGTTTTTTACAAAAAAAAGCGTATGCCGGCAGAACTCTGCTCAACGGGAGAACAGAAATCGCTCTTAATCAGCATTATATTGGCTCAGACCAAATGTCAAATTTTATATCAAGGTTTTGCTCCCGTTTTATTGCTGGACGAGGTTGCTGCCCATTTGGATGACGGCAAAAGGGAAGCCTTGCTTGCAAAAATAAACGAACTCGGGTTGCAGGCATGGATTACGGCAACGAATCCGGAACTTTTTGCTTCGCTTAAAGACAATGCTGACTTTCTAGAAGTAAAAAACAATACGGTTATTCAAAAATGAAAATAATTGAGAAAAAAGACACTATGTGGGTGATAATCATTATCTTCGCAGCGTTGTTTTTCTATGATGCCCTTTTCAACTGGGTAGACTGGCGTACGGCTAACCGCGAAAGTGCCGGTATTGCGCCGCTGCCGCAGGAAGAAAACGAAGCTGTTGTACAGGTTTATACCGCCAGAGTTTACAACTGGCGGGGATATTTTGCCGTCCACCCGTGGATATCCGTCAAAAAGAAAGGCGACGACCATTACACGGTTTATCAGGTAACGGCTTGGAATTTATATTCTGACGGCACAACCGTTTTCGCAAAAGAAGACTTGCCGGACAGATATTGGTACGGTAGAAAACCTCATTTGCTGCAATCCTTAATCGGGGAAAAAGCGGAAAAAGCCATTCCCAAAATCGAAGAGGCCGTCAAAAACTATCCTTACGGCAAAACTTACGAGTTATGGCCGGGACCAAACAGTAACAGCTTTGTCGCCCATATTATCCGTAACGTTCCAGAGTTGACGGTTGAACTGCCGCCGATAGCCATCGGCAAAGACTTTATAGGACACAATAGTTTTATCGCCCCAACTGCCAGCGGCACGGGATACCAATTTTCATTATTGGGGCTGCTGTCTTTTTCAGCCGGCTTAAAAGACGGAATAGAAATAGGCATCTTGGGACTGAATTTCGGGATAGATTGGTATCCTCCGGCATTAAAATTGCCAATTATCGGAAGAATCGGATTCAAAAAATTCTGATATTTTCTTGTAAAAAAATCCCCTTTTCTTCTTGAAAAGGGGATTTTGGCGTTAAATTCAATTATTTGCCGCCACAACCACAGCCGCAGCCGCCTTTTTTAGTTGTAGATTCTTCTTCTGATGCTTTTTTGGTGCTATTACAATCACACATAACATACTCTCCTAAAAAAATTGAACCTAAAGTCAAAATCTTATTTAGGTTCAATTTGATGATTTTAAAGTAGTTTATAGACGATGTAACTATTTCAGTCTTCGCCAAATTTGTCGTTAACCAATTTCGCTATAGCCTGAACGGCTTGCTCAGCCTGAGCGCCCTCAGCCGATACTTTAACAGTTGTCCCTTTGGCTGCCGCCAGCATCATTAATCCCATGATAGAGCAGCCGCTGACTTTTTGCCCAAGACGTTCAACCTCAATAACCGCATCAAACGTTTCGGCAACCTTAACAAAAGCAGCAGCAGCACGTGCGTGCAAACCTTTCCGATTTTTAATTTCAAGTTCAACAGTCGCTGTCATGCATCAGGCTCCCAATAGCTGAGAAGCTATATTTATGTATTTTTTGCCGGCTTCCTGCGCCCCAATAGCTGTATCTTTAAGATTTTTATCTTTACGCAGCGAGGCTATTTTTATCAACATCGGCAAATTTACTCCTGCCAAAATTTCAACTTTGGCTTTATCCATAATCGAAATTGCCAAATTTGACGGCGTACCGCCGAAAAGATCAGTCAAAACCAATGTTCCGTCACCGCTGTCAACCTGCTCCACTTTACGAAGAATCTCCTCACGGCGGATTTCCATATTGTCTTCAGGCCCAATGCACACGGTATCAATTTGCTCCTGCTTGCCGACAACATGCTGCATGGCCGCAACAAATTCATTGGCCAAATTGCCGTGAGTTACCAAAACCAAACCCAACATTTTATACACCTACCTTATTTTGCTTCGCTGCTACCGCCCGTCCATGAATGGATGGCACCAAAGCTTTTAATGACATCTTCCTTGCTTTTGGCCAAAATAAGCTCATCTGCCCGTGTTTGACGCCCTTTGAAGACTATTTCCTCAACATTATCAACCGGAACGGCATAAACACGTTCGACCATTTTGCCCTGAAGCTCGACAATCATGACAAATTCAGCTTCGGCCAGCGGACCTTTGGTTTCGTCATCAATGTTATCAAGGCGGACAGCCAAACGGCCGTCACGTTTCAACAGAGCATTTTTTTTGCCGTCAAATTCCAAGACCGGATTGACCGGAGTTCCGTCGCGGGCATCAATAAAAATTGCCAGCTCGCCATATTTGTTTTCAATAATTTCAAAAAAGTCCTGTTTTTCAACAACAGTGTAATATTGCGTCTCCATGTCAAAATCCTTCGATTAAACCAATTTTTAAGCGTTATGATAATATAATAAGGCTTAACTGTCAATTTTGAGTTAAAAAAAATGGAAAAAAGCCCTCTGCGTTTTGTCTGGCATTATATTAAAATTTTCAAATGGTCCGTGTTGCTTATATCTCTTTGCGTTATGACAAGACAAGCCGCCAACACTATTGAACCGTATTTTCTGGCAAAAATATACAACACCGTCGCCGAGAGGCAAAATGCGGACTATTGGGCGGAGATTATTCTTTACGCTTCTCTGCTGGCCGTAATTTCTTTTGCCGCTTTGCTTATTTCCGAAAGCGCAATGTTTATTGTTGCAAGATTTTTGCCGAAAATAAAAACCATGGTTATCCGTGACGTATTTGAAGACGTAAATCGGCAATCCATGTCTTATTTTGCCAATGAGATGACCGGCAACATATCACATAAGGTCAATATTCTTGCCAACAATACAACCGACCTTATTCAACAGGGATTTGAAGTTATACATATGCTTGGCAGGATGACGGCAACAATTGCCGTTTTGTCATGGGTCAGCGGCTATTATACGGCTTTTATCGCCCTATGGATATCCATAATTGCGGCCATAAGCTGCAAACTCGGAAAAATAAGGCACCGCTGGGGAAAAGAAACCGGACAGCTCAGCAGCGCAGCAAATGCCGTTGTGGTCGACGCTATTTCCAATTACAGTGAAATTAAAAGCTTTGCCAATTTTAAGTTTGAAAAAGTCAATCTGTTAAAATCCCTGCGGATTTTGCGCAAAGCGGAAACAACCGAAAAAAAGGTCATGGGTTGGATAAGAATCACTCAACAGCTAATCAGCCTTTTATCATTGGTAGCCTTTATCTTCTTTTCCATTTATCTTTTGAAAGCGGAAAAAATAGACACGACTCAGTTCATTTTTGTAAATACGGTTTTCTTGAACATTTCTTATTTGGCTTTTCAAATGTCATGGGTTTACAACAATCTGTCGCGTATGTTCGGCAATATCTCTTCAGCGCTGGATACTTTGGCCATTGAGCCGGAAATTACGGACAAACCGAATGCAGAAGAGCTTAAAGTGCGATCAGCCGCAATCAGGTTTGAAAATGTTGTGTTCGGATACCAGAGCCGCGACAAACTGTTTAAATGTTTGAATATTGAAATTAAACCAAAGGAAAAAATAGGGCTGGTCGGCTTGTCCGGTTCCGGAAAATCAACTTTTATCAAGCTTATCAGTCGCTATTATGACGTTAACGCCGGCAGCATTACGATTAACAGACATGACATTCGCGACATAAAACAAGACGCTTTGCATAAAATAATTGCTACAATTCCGCAAGACGTCTGCCTGTTTAATCGTACTTTGCTTGAAAACATCCGTTACGGCGACACCGAAGCCACTGACAAACAAGTTATCGATGCTGCAAAAAAAGCTTATGCCGACGTTTTTATAAAAGAATTTGCCAATGGTTACAGCACCAAAGTCGGTGACAGGGGAATTATCCTCTCCGGCGGCGAAAGGCAGAGAATTGCTATAGCCCGTGCCATTCTGAAAAAAGCTCCCATCCTTATTTTTGATGAAGCAACATCCGCCCTCGACAGCCAAAGTGAAATCCATATTCAAAAATCCCTCAAAAATCTTATGAAAGGAAAAACCGTGCTGGCGATTGCCCACAGGCTTTCAACCCTGCGCGAAATGGACAGGATACTGGTGTTTAACAAAGGCGAAATCGTCGAAAGCGGCAGTCATGAAGAATTATTGGCAAAAAAAGGATTGTATGCCAAGCTGTACAATATGCAAGTTGCCGGATTTATGGGAACCGATAAATAAGAACAAAGCCTCTTTGCAGAGGCTTTGTTCTTAACGGTTAAATGTCAAGGTTAACAACGTTTAAGGCGTTTTCCTGAATAAAGTCTTTACGCGGTTCAACCACGTCACCCATCAGGGTTGAAAAGACCTGATCGGCATCATCAAGCATATCAATTTTAACCTGCAGCAAAGAGCGGGCTTCCGGATCCAGTGTCGTTTCCCAAAGCTGTTCGGGATTCATTTCGCCCAAACCTTTATAGCGCTGCAAAGTAATGCCTTTGCGTCCCATTCCCATAATGGCGTCTACAAAGGAAACAGGACCGTGAATCTTCTTTTCCTCACCAAGTTTCGGAGAAGACAGGCGCTGTTCCGCAGCATAATTATCAACCAAAAAGTCTTTCATATCATTTAAAGCTTTGCCTTCAGGGCTGTCAAAAATTGAAGCACCGATAATATGTTTTTCCTCTACGCCGCGCAAAGTGCGATGAAAACTGACCGAACCGTCGGAAAGGACATCAGCTTTCCAACCTTTGTCATATTCGGCTTCCTGTGCGTCAAGCTTGACGGCAATCTGCTCGGCTTTGCTGCGCAGAACATCCAAATTGTCAATAACATTACGGTCAAACATACCGTCTATAGCCAATTGTTCAATGATTTTCTCCGGAGCCTTTTTGTTCAGTGCGGCAATCATATTACGGGCTTTGCGGGTATTTTCAACCATCGCGATTAAATCCTGTCCTGCGACCTGTTCGCCGTTGCTTTTTTGCAAAACGGCATCTTCACAACCGCCACGGATTAAATAGTCTTCCATTTCGCGGTCATCCTTAAGATAAAGTACCGAATTGCCGCGTTTTGCTTTGTACAACGGCGGTTGGGCAATGTAAACATAGCCTTTTTCAATAATTTCAGGCATCTGACGATAGAAGAAAGTTAATAACAAGGTACGGATGTGGCTGCCATCGACATCAGCATCGGTCATAATTACAATCTTATGGTAACGGCATTTATTGATGTCAAATTCCTCGCGGCCGATACCCGTACCGAAAGCCGTAACCATGGTACCGATTTCGGCAGAATTGAGCATACGGTCAAAACGGGCACGTTCAACGTTTAAAATTTTACCGCGCAGCGGCAAAATAGCCTGAGTTTTACGATCACGCCCCTGTTTTGCGGAACCGCCGGCCGAATCTCCCTCAACGATAAAGATTTCAGACAGAGCCGGATCTTTTTCTTGACAATCGGCAAGTTTGCCGGGGAGGGATGCAATATCCAAGACGCCTTTGCGGCGGGTCAGCTCACGAGCTTTGCGAGCCGCTTCACGTGCAGTGGCAGCTTCAACAATTTTACCGACAATAACTTTAGCCTCGGCCGGATGCTCGTCGAGCCATTCCTGCAATTTGGAACTGACAACGCTTTCAACAACCGGACGCACTTCGGAAGAAACCAGCTTGTCTTTGGTTTGGGATGAGAATTTCGGATCAGGAACTTTGACCGACAAGACACAGCTCAAACCTTCGCGCATATCTTCGCCGGTAATCATGTCCTTGTCTTTGCTCTTAATCAGCCCGTTTTCATTGATGTAATTGTTAATGGTACGTGTCAAGGCTGCACGGAAACCGGCCAAATGGGTACCGCCGTCTTTCTGCGGAATGTTGTTGGTAAAGCAAAGCATGCTTTCATTGTAGGCATTTGTCCACTGCATAGCGACATCAACCTGAATATCTTTGTCCTCCCCGCCGAAAGAAACGACATTTTCGTGCAAAGGAGCTTTGGCCTTATTAATATGGTTTACAAAAGCTTTCAAACCGCCCTCATAGTGCATAACGACTTCACGCGGTTCACTGCCGCGGTTATCAATCAGTTTCAGATAAACGCCGGAATTGAGGAAAGCTTTTTCACGAATTGAGCGTTCCAAAACGTCAAAGTTAAATTCCGTCATCGTAAAAGTTTCCGGCGACGGCAGGAAGGTAACTTCGGTACCATGACGCCCGTTGGCCTCACCGACAATTTTCAAATGTTCGGTAACATTACCATGGGAAAACATCGCAACATGCTCATGCCCCTCGCGCCAAATGCGCAATTTAAGCCAAATGGACAAGGCATTAACGACCGAAACTCCCACACCGTGCAAGCCGCCGGAAACTTTATATGAATTATTATCAAATTTACCGCCGGAGTGCAGCTGGGTCATGATAACCTCAGCGGCAGAGACGCCCTCTTCTTTGTGCATACCGACAGGAATGCCGCGGCCGTTGTCGCGAATGGTAGCCGAACCGTCAGGGTTCAAAATGACTTCGGTTTTATCGCAGTATCCGGCCAAAGCCTCGTCAATGGCATTATCCAAAACTTCATAAATCATATGGTGCAGACCGGTGCCATCGTCGGTATCGCCGATATACATCCCCGGACGTTTGCGCACAGCTTCCAAACCATGCAAAACCTTGATGGAATCTGCGTTATATGCCTGTTCTTCCTTGGATATTTCCGCTTGTGTCATTTCTACCATAATTTATTTTTCCCTGTTATTTCAAAACATTATTTTTAACTTTTGCAAATATACAACATTTTGCCGAAAAAGCATAGCAAAAAGTCACAAAAATTAACCGTTTTGTGTATATTTTCCATAGGGTTCAGGCTATTTTAATGCGCATCTGACCAGTTGTCCGCCACGCCTACTTCGGCAACAAAACGAACGTCATAATCAACGGCGCTTTCCATTGTCTTTTTAAGCAAAGCCGCGATCTCGTCAACTTCATTTTCAGGCACTTCGACAACCATTTCGTCATGAACTTGCAGCAAAATTTCGGATTTGTATTTTCCTTCAACCAGCGCTTTGTGCATATTATTCATAGCCCGTTTCATAATATCGGCGGCACCGCCTTGCAATGGGGCATTCATTGCCGCCCGTTCGGCAAAAGCAACCAGCTTTTGGTTTTTGTCATTAATGCCGGCAACCTGACACTTGCGCCCGAACGGCGTTACAACATAGCCGTTTTTACGGGCAAAGGCGATGGTTTTATCCATAAAAGCTTTAATTTCTGGCATTTTTGCAAAATAAGCATCAATATATCTTTTGGCCTCAGCAACCGGAATGCCGATTTGTTTTGCAAGTCCGTATTGCGAAATGCCGTATATAACGCCGAAATTAATCGCTTTGGAATGACGACGGATTTCAGGTGTTACCTGCTCTTTTGCCAAACCAAAAACCCTCATTGCCGTTGCCGTATGAATATCTATTCCCTGTTCAAAAGCCTCTTTCAGCGCTTTTACATCCGCCAAAACAGCCATCAAACGCAGCTCGACCTGCGAATAGTCTGCCGAAATAAGCTTATGTCCGGAACGAGCCACAAAGCAGCGACGAATTTTCTGCCCGTCTTCACTGCGTATCGGAATATTTTGCAAATTAGGATTGTTTGATGACAAACGGCCGGTATTTACGTTTGCTTGGTCGTAAGTGGTATGAATACGGTTGTTGTCATCCAATTGTTGTAATAATGTATCCGTATAGGTCGTTTTTAACTTGCTGACCGCCCGCCATTCAAGGATTTTGGCCGGCAGAGGATGCTCTTCAGCCATTTGTTCCAAAATGTCGGCTCCGGTCTGAAAACTTCCGCTGCTGTGTTTTTTGCCGCTTAAACCGAGTTTGTTATACAAAATTTCTCCGATTTGCTTGGGCGAACTTAAATTAAAGCTTTCGCCTGCCAAGGCAAAAATCTCCGTTTCAAGCGCCTTTTGGCGCTCCTCAAGCTGTCTGCTGAAACTTGAAAGCTTTGCCGCATCTATCATAATGCCATTTTTTTCCATTTCAAACAGCGTAGCAACCAAAGGCCGGTCAAAATGCTCATAAACCGTAACCATATGCTCGTTTAACAGACGCGGACGCAATATTTCGCGCAGACGAAAAACAAGATCCGCCTGCTCGCACATATAGTTCCCGATAACGGAGACATCGACTTTTTCAGGGCTTACCTTTTGTCTGCCGACGCCGAAAATAACGTCAGGATTTTGCGCTTTATGCCCCAAAAACAACTCTGACAATTCACGAATGCCATGTCCGTGAACGGTAGAGTCCAAAACATAAGATATGACGGCTACATCATCATAAGGAAAAACCTTTGCCCTGCCTCCCGTTATTCTGTCTAAAAAGTGCATATCCTGTTTGATATTATGCCCTATTTTTAAGATATTCGGCGAATTCAGCAACGGCAAAAGGCATTCTGCCGCACACGATAAGGACAAACCTTTGTCTTTGTCGGCAGCTAAACTGAACAAGTCCGGCGTTTTGCCATTTTCTTCCGCATCCCCCAACGGAATATAAACCGCGTCACGCCCGTCAACGGCAAGCGCAATTCCCAACGGATGGTCAAAAAACGGATTATTGCCGGACGCAAAAACCTTTAAAGCCATTTTTTGCAGCTGTTCCGCTTTTTTCAACCATAAACAAAGTTTTTCTTTATCCGTTATTATCTGATAAACCGCTGTTTCTTCTTTCGGCAGCGTTTGCTGGATTTCTCCGCTTTTTCGGCATTGCTCCTCAACCCATTTGGTTATACGCATTTTAAGACTCGTAAAGCCATATTTGGCTGTAAAACTTTCAGCTTTTGCCAAATCGGGGCAATGAAATTCATAATAACCAACCGGATGTTCAACCGGCACATCTGGCTTGAGTGTAACCAAACGAAGCGAAATCTCGGCATTTTCAATATTAGCAAGCAAAGTTTCGCGGCGTTTATTCTGCTTAATCTCTCCGGCATGAGCCAAAACTTCGGATAGAGAACCGTAAGCATTAACCAGCTCTGCCGCCGTTTTCGGACCGATGCCGGGAACACCCGGAACATTATCGGTACTATCGCCGGATAAAGCCTGAACATCGGGAACCTTATCAGGATAAACGCCGAATTTTTCTTTAACGTCTTCCGGCGTAAAAAACTTGTCTTTCATCGGGTCGTAAAAACTGACACCGGAACGGATCAACTGCATCAAATCTTTGTCACCGGAAACAATAACGACTTCCATCCCCTGTTCAAGTGCCTGCGCCGTATAGGTGGCGATTAAGTCATCCGCTTCGTAACCTTCAATCTCAAGATGATTCAGACTCAAAGCGTCGACGGCTTCGCGGATTATCGGAAACTGAGGAATTAAATCCTCGGGAATATCTTTACGGGTTGCTTTATACTCGGGAAAAATGTCATTGCGAAAATTTTGCCTTTTGGCGTCAAAAAGCACCAAATTGTAATCACACTCAAACTTGGTCGTCAGTTTCATAAACATATTGGTAAAGCCGTAAACGGCATTAACCGGCGTTCCGTCAGGTGCCGTCATCGGCGGCAATCCGTAAAAAGCGCGAAAAATATAGCCTGAGCCGTCTACCAAACAGATTTTTCCGGTCATTGTTTCTCTCCGTTGAACAAGTATAATGATATTATATAGACGACAATCCGCCCTTAGCCAAGTTATTTTATCAAGTTTTGCTACAGCCGCCAAGCATCAGGTATATGCTGAAAACTTCGCCATGAGACAAATAAAAAAGCGTCAAAACGGATATCGCTGTTTTGATATTCGGGATGGTTTTCTACAAAAGCTTCAGCGGCTTTCCATATGCGCTGCTGTTGAACCGGTTTTATCGCATACGCTGCACCGTCAAGGCATCGGCGCTTTTTGACTTCGACAAAAACCAGCAAATTGCCGCGTCTGACAATCAAATCAATTTCACCGGCACCGGTTCCCCGTCCGGTGATATAATTGCGTTCTACAATATTGAAGCCATGCAGGCGAAAAAACAAGGCAGCCGTATTTTCAGCCGTTTTTCCGCCTTTGTTATCCGCCATTTTTAATTTTTACCGCCAGACGGTAAACCTCGTTTTTATTCAGCCCGTATTCTTTCACACATTCGGCAACGGCAGTTTTGAGCGGCATAACTGCCATTTTTTCCGTCAAAATCTTTTCAACATCTATTGCCAGACAGCTGTTTTCGGAAGGCGGAGCCACCATCAGAACTATTTCTCCTTTTGGCGGATTTTGCTCAAAATGGGTGATTAAATCCTCTGCCGAACCGGCACGGCATTCTTCGTAAAGTTTCGTAATTTCACGGGCAACGGCAAACTCTCTTCCGGCAAAAAACGGAGCCGCCGCCGCCAATGTTTTCAACAAGCGCTGAGCCGTTTCATAAAAAACCAAAGTCGTGTCAATCGGCGCCAGTTCGCGGAACAAGTCTTTCCTTGCTTTCTCTTTGTTCGGAATAAATCCGGCAAACATAAAGCGATTTGTCGGCAGACCGGACATTTGCAGAGCGCAGATAATGGCGCAACATCCCGGAACAACGGAAAAAGGAACGTTTTGCTCACGACAACGGCGAACCAGCTTATAACCGGGGTCTGAAATCAGCGGCGAACCGGCATCGCTGACCTGAACAACCAAAAGTCCATCATTTACAAAATCTATGATTTCTTGGGCTTTATCCTGTTCATTATGGTCATGCAACATAACAAATTTTTTGCCGTTCAGGCTGATATTGAGAAGCCCAAGCAGTTTTTTTGTTACCCGCGTATCCTCGCAGGCAATAACGTCCGCCTCGGCAAGCAGTTCCTTTCCGCGCTCGGAAATATCTGAAATATTACCGATGGGCGTTGCTACTATATACAAACCTTTTTTCATTACTTTCGCTTTACATTCCGCGTTTTTTAAACTAAATTGACGGGTATAATTGTTTTATATTTTGGGATAAAATGCAAGTGTTTAAAAAATTTTATATTTTTGCGCTGTTGGTCGCGTTATCGGCCTGTCGTTCACCATCTGTCACATCTGACGGAAGCTTTTCCGACAGCTCCCCACAGATCAACGAACAGGCTTTCGTAACATCCCAAAGTTTCAGGGTTGGTGTATTGCTGCCTTTAAGCGGCGAAGCCTCAAAGGCCGGACAAGGTTTGAAAAACGCAACCATGATTGCGCTTGAGGATATGAACAATCCCAATCTTATCTTGCAGTATTACGACACCAAAAGCTCACCCGAAGGCGCCCGCGTGGCTGCTGAAAACGCTTTAAACCAACAAGTCAAACTGATTATCGGGCCTTTGATGTCGTCATCGGTCGAAGCCATCTCATACCAAACTCGCAGACATAACGTACCGGTAATAGCTTTTTCAACCAATGACGACGTTCTGCAAAGTCAGATTTATACTTTGGGACTGTTGATTGAAGAGCAGATCAGCCGTATTATCGGCTACGCCGCCGTCAAAGGGCGCAGCCGTTTTGCTTTGCTGCTGCCGGACAACTCAACCGGCATTGCCGTTGCCCGTGCTGCTGCCAAAGCCGCAAAAAAACACGGCGGACATGTTGTCAGAATCGCTTTTTATGAGCCCAATACTTCCGATTTTTCGGAAATTATCCGACAGCTTTCGGATTTTGAAAAACGCGCCGAGCCAGTCATAAAAGAAAAGAAACGGCTGAAAGCACTGGTTGAAAAAGGCGATACTGAAGCAAAAGCTGCCTTAAAAAAACTGAGTCTGAAAGAAACAGAAGAAGGTGTTGATTTTGATGCGGTTATTATTCCCGAATCCGGCGGAAAGCTAAAATCGGCAACGGCAATGTTCGGCTATTATGACGTTTTTGCTCCGGACGTCATGTTTTTGGGAACGTCTGTCTGGGAAAACACCAGCTTAAACAAAGAATCTACTCTTAACCGCGCGGCATATCCCGTTTTGTCCCGCAGCCACAGCGCTTATTTTAACCGAAAATATCAATCTTTATACGGCAGCTATCCCAACGGATTGTTTGCTTTTGCCTATGATGCCGTAGCCTTGTCTTCGGCTCTTGCAAGAAGCAATCCGGAGGATTTGGATGCCGCTATTACTACTCCGGACGGCTTCGTCGGAATTAACGGCGTTTTCCGCATTTTTGCCAACGGCAAAAATCAACACAGTCTTGATATTATGGAAATACGGCCGCAAGCCGACGTTATTGTCGACCAAGCACCGCGCAAATTTACAACAGCACCGGAAAACTTGGATGAAATAGACATCAGTGTTTTATATAACGGCAATCCGCCGCTGATTTTCGGCAAAGATGAGAAAGAGGCTCAGCAAATTATCTTCGGAACAACTTTACAGCCTGCAGAGCCTGATTCTCAGCAAGATGAAAACACTGAAAATTTGATGTATAATTATTAATGGGATAGAGCTGATTTTTTGCTTGAAATTAACAGCAAAATCTGTCCTTATGTGAAGAGTTATTATGGAGGGCTCCGGATTAGGCTTTCGCCAACCCGGTCAGGTTCGGAAGGAAGCAGCCGTAACGAATCAGCCTGAGGTCGGTGTCCCTCCGCCTTTTTTTGATTGTACGATTATGGCAGAAGAAGAAAAACAAGAACAGTATGTCGTTTTGGCACGTAAGTATCGTCCGCAGAATTTTGAAGATTTGCTCGGGCAAGACGCTTTGGTGCAAACATTGACAAATGCCATAAAATCAAACCGCCTTCATCATGCTTATATACTGACAGGCATTCGCGGCGTGGGTAAAACAACTACCGCCCGTTTAATTGCCAAGGCTCTGAACTGTATCGGCCCCGACGGAAACAGCGGTCCGACAACGCATCCTTGCGGAATTTGCGAAAACTGTAAATCAATTGCAGCAGGTCGAAATATCGACGTTTTGGAATTGGATGCCGCTTCCCGCACCGGCGTTGACGATATTCGCGACATATTGGACGGCGTGCGCTATAAGCCGACAAATTGCAGATATAAAATCTACATCATCGACGAAGTTCATATGCTTTCAAAAAATGCGTTTAATGCGTTATTAAAAACTTTGGAAGAACCTCCGGCACATGTAAAATTTATTTTTGCCACCACCGAAATACGAAAAGTTCCGGTAACTGTTTTGTCCCGTTGCCAGCGTTTTGACTTGCAGCGGCTGAAAATTGAAGATTTGATGAAATTATTCAATAAGATTGTCGCCGCCGAAAACTTGAAAGCCGATGAAGAGGCTTTGCATATGATTGCAGCAGCGGCTGACGGTTCTGCCCGTGACGGATTGTCTTTATTGGATCAGGCAATTTCTCTCGGCAGCGGAAAAGTGCGTACGGATATTGTCAAAGAAATGCTCGGTATGGCAGACCGCGGACAAGCTTTTGAAATCTTTAGCAAGCTGTTAAACGGTGATATGGCCGAGCTGGTCAAAAAACTTCAGGAAGTTTATAAAAACGGTGCCAATCCGACGGCAATTATTAATGATTTGATTAATATAACCCATTTACTAACCAAAGTTCTGCTCATTCCTGCTTTTATTAATGACGAAAAACTAAGCGAAACAGAAAAAACTTTTCTGAAAGAAACATCGGCAAAAACCAATATAGCTTTGCTTTCAAAAATTTGGCAAATGCTGATTAAGGGGCTGAGCGAACTACAAACGGCTCCGGTTCCGATAGACGCGCTGGAAATGATTTTAATCCGTATTGCCTATTCGGCAAATCTCCCTACTCCGGCAGAACTGCTTGAGAGCGTAAAAAAAAAATCTAGTTTAGGGCAACTATCCGGCTTTAACAGCCAACGGGCGGTTGCAGTCCCTGTTTCGGTGACATCTTTTAAAGCAGAAGCACCGACAACAAACGAACAAACGCGTTTTGACAAAGTGGCCGATTTCATAAATTATTTGGAAGAAAACAAACAAGCACGCCTTGTCTATACGATGAAGAACGACATAGAAGTTGTGGAATTCGGCAACGGCGTTATGAAATTTAAGGCTTCAGAGCGCATATCTTCAGATTTTTTGACGACAATTAACAAGTTCTTGGAAAATTCAACAGGACGAAAGTGGAGCTTGGATATTATTCCGGGCGAGGTTATTTTGAGCATTGCCAATATTGAAAGTGCCCAAAAAGAAGCCGATAAAAAAAATGTGGCTGAAAATCCGTTGGTAAAAGCCATATTAGAAGAGTTCAAAGGTGCAAAAATCGAAACGCTGACCCGTAAGGTTGACGTCGATGAAAGCAATAATAACTACGACAATAACAATGACGATGAATTTATAAGTGAGGATTTTAACTGATGATGAATATGCAAGGTTTGATGAAACAAGCTCAAATGATGCAGAAAAAAATGGAAGAAGCACAGGAAAAACTGGCTCAAACCGAAGTTACCGGCGTTTCCGGAGGAGGAATGGTCAAAGTTACCATAACCGGTAAAATGGCTACGAAAAAGGTAGAAATAGACAAGTCTCTGATGAATCCCGATGAAGTTGACATCCTTGAAGACCTGATTGTCGCCGCTTGCAACGATGCTCAGGCAAAAGCGGAAGAAATGATGGGCGAAGGCCTTAAAGACGTGACCGGCGGGCTTAATCTCGGCGGACTGAAACTGCCGTTTTAAGGAGCTGTTCCGTGGCCGGACAAGATATTGAAAAACTTATAAAATTGACTGCAAAACTGCCTTCTTTGGGGTCTCGTTCCGCAAGAAGAATCGTGCTACATTTGATAAAGAAAAAAGAAACAGCCTTGTTACCGCTGATTGATGCAATGCAAAACGTTGCGGAAAATATTAAAACTTGTGAAATTTGCGGCAATTTTGATACTGTTTCGCCCTGCGCGGTTTGTTCTTCGGAAAAAAGGGAAAAGTCTACCATCTGCGTCATTCAGGATGTGGCTGATTTGTGGGCTATAGAACGTACCGGATTTTATCATGGGCAATATCATGTTTTAGGCGGTGTTTTATCGGCATTAGATGGCGTGGCTCCTGAGGATTTAAATATCGAATCGCTTTTAAAACGTGCCGCAGAACCTAATATTAATGAAATCGTATTAGCCCTGCCCGCAACGATTGACGGGCAGATTACATCTCATTATCTGGTTTCAAAACTAAAAGAAAGCCATGTTAAAGTAACAACATTGGCACAAGGTATCCCTGTAGGTGCCGAACTTGATTATATGGATGAAGGCACAATTCAATTAGCTTTAAATTCCCGTAAAGAAATGTAAATTTTATCTGATTTTCTTAAAAGCCGCCTTTTATTTGGCGGCTTTTGTTTTATTTCTCTATTTTGCGCAAGCTCGGATGGCGTGCGCAGGTGATAAGATTTTAGGGCGGACAAAGCGCTAAAAAGGCGGAGAATAAGTTTTATCCTGCACAATGTCGAGCAAAGGCGAAGAATGAGGCGGATAATAAAAAACAAGGGGAAATTTTCCCTACACAATGTTGAGCAAGTTCGGGTAACGAGGTGAATAATAAGAGAACCGGCATTTTTTCACGCAGTGTACAAAAGCGTACATGAGTAGAAAAAAGCGCCGGTTTTCTATATTAGGCACCCGTTAGACGAGCTTGCCTGTTTTTACCAACTATAATTTACGCCAAGACCGAATGCTGTAGCGTCGTAGTCTGAGCCAAAGGTATAGTTAACCCAGCCGTAGGCAGACAGCGCATCGGTAAAGCCGTAGCGGCCGCCGAGTTCAATACGCCCCAAGGTGCCGTCGTCGTAAGTGCTCAGCTTGTTCAAGCCGGTAACTTTGACACTGTCACCGCCGGTAACGGTCTGGATTATGCTCGGTTTGATGTAAATCTTGGCCGTATCAATCTGTTTTTCCAGTTTGGCACCGAGTTCGGCTTCAATATGTTTGATATCTTTCCAGCTGTATTCTTTGCCGACATTATCCTTCGCATCGTCAAAGTTGATTTGCGTATAGTACAAGCCCAGACTTGGCTCCAATATTAAGTTGTCGCTCAGCTCGTAGCTGTGTCCGGCTTCAACGCTGGCGCCAAACTCTACGCCGTCGGTGTCAAATTTGGCAATACCGTCATTGGTCTTGGCGTCAGCTTGCTGAATGCCGCCGTAAACCGTAGCGAACAACCAGTTCATGTTCTTGTCATAACGATAGTATAAACCGGCAAGATAACTGTCGATATCAATTTCGGAACCGATATTGGAACGAACTTTGTCGGCTTTGCCGGAAAGGTCGTATTCGCCTTTGCGGTAAGAGGCAAAGACACCGAGAGTGTTATTAACGTCGCTTTGAACGTCAAATCCGGCTTCAACGCCCCAGATATCGGCATCCATTTTAACTGGTTTGTCGATAGTAGCGGTTTCGCCTTGAGCCGTTACCCAGATGTTACGAAGCTTCTGTCCATCCCATTCGGCGGAATAAATGCCGCAATTCGGGCAGTAGATTCTGCCGTCGGCAACTTTGTTGCGAACATTGCGAACGACGCTGCGGTTCTGTTCAATCGCTGCTTCGTGCAAGCCCATGCCGGCGATAACTTCAGGATATAATGGACGGACAGCCGGCTGCGAAGGTTTGTTGTCTGCCGGTGGCGTGATTATTGGATCATCATTTTCAACCGGAATAAATTCCGGCGCTGTAGGAGCTGCAGGAAGCTCTGTATTTGGATTTTTAACAGTATTGCCAACCAAATACCAAATGCTTCCCGATGTTTCTCCCTTATAATTGCGAACAGCTGTCCACATATAAGGGCTACCATAAACACGACTGACAGAAAAAGCTTTATCATTGCCAATCTTGTCATTTGGAGCATTAACAAAAACAACACTGGCATTTACATTATTATCTTTATTTAACGTATAAATGATTACATCGGTGTTTCCGATAATATCTCCTGAAATATTAAACGTATCAGCAACCCAATTTTCATTTTGTTTACCAACATTTAAATGCAAAACCGCATTGTTACCAGCTGTATAATTATGAAGGAATAAACTATCATAATAATTATTATGAAGTCCGAGAACAGAATTATCAATCGTCAATGAACTTCGTGCGGTTTCATCATTTCCGAAACCGCCTTTCGTGATAAAACCGTCACTATGTTCATATTTTACTATATTAAAAGAAATATTCTTTAATGAAATATCGGAATTTATAATGTGATCAGCAAGAAAAACCGTTCCGCTGTTGTCTGAGGAATCAAAAATAGTCTTATATTGTGTACCATATTTATTAACGCTATTGGTAACAGAACCTCCGTTAATACTGTCATTTATGATATACGTTGCCTTATCGACCATTGAAAAATTTATTGTCGGGGATAATGAGCCAGTTTCAACAAAAATAGAATTATACTGTTTTCCCAAACTGTCTTCCGTGTAGTTATTCGAGAAGAAATAATTTTGTCCGACGTTGATAAAATTAAGATTTCTAGTAGTATAAATAGCTCCGCCTAAAGCCTGAAGTTCTGCATCCGACATTGAAGCATGGTTGGCTATAAAGTTGCCAGAAATACTTCCTATCGTTCCTTTATTACTAACAGCACCACCTTGTGCTGCTTTCTTTTGGGCAGAAATATAATTGTCAATAAAATTACCTTTAATTGAAGTTATTTTTGAATTATTATGAATTGCTCCACCTACAGCCTGAGCTTCACTCTGAATATGGTTATAAACAAAATCGGCGTTAATATCCCCAATGGTTGCCGTATTGTAAATCGCTCCGCCTGCAGCAGCATATGCACTGGCTCGCGTCATTATATGATTGCCTATAAATTTTCCATCTATAGAACTTATTGTGCTATAATCATCATTGTCAATGGCACCACCCATAACATAGCGTCCGCCGCTAATATAGTTGTTAATAAAATTACCGGTAATACCATCGGAAATTTTTGCATAATTATGAACATACATGGCTCCGCCATAAGCATTACCGACACCATCACCGCCATTACCCATATATCCCCCAATATGATTATTGATGAAATCTCCGGTAATTTCTTTAATGGTTGTCCTTTCCATAAACAAAGCACCGCCGTAACCGCTGGATCCGTCAACACCGTTATTAATAAAATCTCCGTATATATGCCCTAAACTGCCGCTACGCAAATTAATCGCCTGTCCGTCAAAAGTACCGAATTTTGCATACCATCCCCCATGGACATCCAATCCGCCGTTCCCGCTTATTATAGGTTTTGAGCTGGCTGTATCTGGTTTTTGTGCATATTTATAATAGTGATAAACGATATTATCTTTTTCTACGATTTCAGCATCGGCAAACACTTCCGATTTTCCAAATTGTTCTTCATATTCTTCAGCAGTCAGAGAATCAAACGTATAAAGGCTATCGTCTCCAAGTACGGGAGATGGCTTTACATAATCATAAGCAACACTATCTACGGTAAAAAGACAAAAGAAAATACTAAAAGAAAAAAATGAATACTTTAAGTTTATAGTCATTAGTCTTCTCCAAATATTATACAATAAGATTATTAAAATTAACACGTATTCTAGCATTTTAATCGTAAAAAATCAATATCCGCTTAAACACTCACGGGGGGAGCAGACCTACTCCACAGTCATTTCAATCAGGCGGTCAAGGCTTTTTTGCTCAGATTTGTTGTAACCCTCTTGTTCTTTGTTTTGTTTTGCGGCAGGCTGTATTTTTTTCTTTTCAACTTTCGGCTGAACCAACTTGTCAAAAAGCTTATCCATATCTTCAGACAGGGCTTTTTCCTGTTTTTTCTTGTCGGATTTTTTCTCATTTTCCTGCTGCAGGTTTTCCATCAGTTCTTTAGGCAGCATTTTTTCAAGCGGTTCGGCAAAGTCGCCGGCCATTTGAAAGTATTTAGATTCCTTAAACATTTGAGGTTGTTCGTCAGGAGTCATTATCCAACCGACTAAAATGTTAAATAAAATAATCAGAATGCAAGCGCGCAAAATACCGAAAAACAACCCCAGCAATCTGTCCAAAGAACTGAGTTTGCTTGAACGGATGTTGTCAATAATCTGTGACGTTATTATTACCCAAATGACAAAAAATACTATTAAGATTAGAATCGCCGAAATAACAACGGATGCGGTTTCTCCGTCAGCAAATTTTTGCACTAAAGGTTGCACTAAAGGCAAAAGCATTACGATTGCAACAACCGATAAAAACCAGCCGATAATTGATAAGACTTCCTTAATCAGCCCGCGATTAAGGGCAATTAATCCCGAAATAAGGACAATGATTAAGATAAATATATCAAGGTTGTTCATTTGTTTCTTTCCTAGTTAAACCAATTAATCAATTTCTGAACATTGCCGATTTCATGCAAAGAAATATCTGCCGACGACAATTTCTTGTCCTTGTTATACTGAGAAGGAACGATGGCACTCTTAAAACCAAGTTTGCGAGCCTCTTTCAAACGCAGATTAGGCTGGCTGACGGCTCTTATTTCGCCGGAAAGCCCTATCTCGCCAAAGATAACCATATCAGCCGGCAGCGGACGGTTTGTCAAAGAAGACACTATTGCCATGGCAACAGCCAAATCGGCCGCCGGTTCAGAAATTTTTAACCCGCCGGCAATATTGAGATACACATCCTGACTGCTCAGATTAAGCCCTCCTCTGGCCTCAAGAACAGCTAAAACCATTGACAAGCGTCCTGAATCCCAACCGACGACGGCACGTTTTGGACTGGCATAGCCGGTTTGGCTGACCAGCGCCTGAATTTCAACCAACAGCGGACGCGAGCCTTCAATGCCGGCAAAAACGCATGAGCCTGAAATATTTCCCTGACGTTCGGCCAAAAACAAAGCCGACGGGTTTTCAACCTCAACAAGACCTTTATCCTGCATTTCAAACACGCCTATCTCGTCCGTAGCGCCGTAGCGGTTTTTTACTGCGCGCAAAATGCGAAATTGGTGTCCGCGTTCACCTTCAAAATACAAAACCGTATCGACCATATGCTCCAAAACACGGGGACCGGCAATTGATCCTTGTTTAGTAACATGTCCGACCAGAAAAAGCGTAAAACCTTTTTTCTTTGCCAGTTTTATCAGCTCATAAGCACAAGCTCTTACTTGTGATACGCTGCCGGGGGTAGATTCAGCTTCTTCAAGATACATGGTTTGGATAGAATCGATGACAACGACTTTAGCATCCGTTTTTTCCAGCGTGGCAATAATATCTTTAACTTCGGTAGCAGATGCCAGCTTAACCGGAGCCTGTTCAAGACCGAGCCTTTTAGCGCGTATACGTACCTGATCAAGCGCCTCTTCGCCGGAAATATAATAACATTCAGGGTTAGACGGCAAATTGGCAATGCTTGCACAAGCCTGAAGCAATAATGTTGATTTGCCGATTCCGGGGTCGCCGCCGACCAATATAACGGAGCCGGGAACCAAACCGCCGCCGCTGACGCGGTCAAGCTCGGCAATATTTGTTTTTATACGCTCAACAAGTTGTGAACTGCCGCTCAAAGACACAAAATCTATTTGCCGGCCTTTGTTCTTAGGGTTGAAATTAGAAAAACCTTCGCCGCCGGTTTTTTCTTCAACAATAGAATTCCATTCGCCGCAAGAATCGCATTTTCCCTGCCATTTAGGATAAACGGCGCCGCAATGCTGGCAGACATATTGTAAAGATGATTTTTTAGCCATTGGCACTTCCTTTATAATTCGACTTTTATCGGCCCTTGAGAGCAACCGTTTACAAACTGACGAACATAAGGATTATCGGTTTTATCAAGTTCCTCAACCGTTCCCTGCCATATAATTTTGCCTTGGTAGAGCATGGCTATCCGGTCGGCAATTTTACGCGCAGACGCCATATCATGCGTAATGGTTAAGGCGCTGGCTCCGATTTTTTTGACCGAGTCAATAATTAAATCATTGATTACGTCGGCCATAATTGGGTCAAGTCCGGTTGTTGGTTCGTCAAAAAAGATTATTTCCGGTTTGATTGCAATGGCACGGGCAAGACCGACGCGTTTTTGCATACCGCCGGAAAGTTCGGACGGCGACAAGTCGGCCACATCAGAGCTTAATCCGACCTGATGAAGGTATTTAATTGCCTGAGCCCTTGCTTTTTTACGTGGCATATGCTGGTTTTCTATCAATCCGAAAGCTACGTTTTCCCAAACGCTCAAGCTGTCAAAAAGCGCTCCGCCCTGAAAAAGCATTCCCATTTTACCGTATTGCTTTTCGGCTTTTTTACGGTCGATGCCGACTGTTTCAAAACCGTTAACTTTGATTGATCCTTCATCAGGAACAATCAACCCCTGAATACATTTTATCAAAACGGATTTTCCGGTACCGGAACCGCCGATAACCACCAGAGATTCCCCCTTAGCAATATCCAGATCAACGCCGTTTAATACTTTTTTGTGACCAAAAGCCTTATACAGGTTTCTAACGCTTATTTTGCTGTTCATTTCAGGATCCTATTTTGTAAATATCATGCCGGTAATAATGTAGTTGCATATTAAAATTAAAATTGAAGAAGATACAACCGCGTTTGTCGTTGCCGCACCCACTCCCTGAGCCCCGCCCTTTGACTTATAACCGTGATAGCATCCCATTAAAGCGATAATAAAGCCGAAAACGGCGCCTTTCACTAAACCGGTTACAATATCGATATATTGAATATCGTTAATCGTCGTATTGATATAATTTGCCGGATTATAGTTCAGTTGGTAAATGGCAACGGTATATCCGCCGAAAATACCGATAATGTCACCAATCAAAACCAACAGAGGCAAGACAATAATTCCGGCCAAAAGACGCGGCGTTACCAAATATTTGAAAGGATTTGTCGATAATGTGGATAAGGCGTCAATCTGCTCGGTTACGCGCATTGTACCGATTTCGGCAGCCATTGCCGCACCGATGCGTCCGGCAACCATCAATCCCGAAAAAACCGGCGCAAGCTCGCGGGTAACGGCAATCAGCACAACAGAAGCAACTGCACTTTCGGCACCATAACTCGAAAAGCCGGCGTTTGTCTGAAGCGCAATGACCATACCGGCAAAAACCGTCGTCAAAGCAACAACCGGCAGAGAATAAAAACCGATGTCAACCATTTGGCGCAGTAAAAGTTTGAGATAAAAAGGCGGAGTTACACAATTGTACAGCGCACGGGAAATAAACAAGGACAATTCCCCAAGGCGGGAGATGAAGCCCACCAGCGGTTTTCCCAAAGCACATAAAAAATTTTCGACATATTTTCCAATCATTGGTTAACTCCCTATAAATTATAGCCGAATGATAAAATATGATGCCGAAAAAAGCAAGAAAATCTATTATTGGTCACAAGCCAAAGCAATTTTATCCACGGCTGAAATTTCAAAAGGATATATCTTTATCAAAGGAATTTCGCTTTCGGCAAAAGTAATTTTTTCTCTTTCCTGCATACGTTCAATTTCATACGGGTCGGAAACCAATTGTATCGCTAGCAAAACATCAGCTTCCTGCAAAAATGGAAATTTGCAAATTCCTAATCCGCGAACTTCAAGCAATCCTTTTATATTTTCGGGACAAGAAGCTTTTAAAACACCGTTCACAGACCGTAACTCAACCCGATCATCGGCAATTAAAACAGCGTTCTTATTCATTATCAGGCGTAATGCCAAATCAGATTTGCCGGAACCTGACTTTCCGAGAAGCAAAACAGCTCTTCCCTGAACGGCAACGGCTGTTGCATGTATATTTTCAATAATCAAGTGCGGCCAGCCTTTGTTGTTTTTTGGCATCAGCCGTTTCAATGGCGATTTTACGTCCGCTGCCAAAGGGCGTTATTTCAATTTTAAAAATATCCCTCGGCAAATAAGCCCCCATTTTTTCCGGCCATTCTATCAAGCTGACCCCTTGATAAAGAGCTTCTTCCATAGCAAGCTCAAAAATTTCTTCAGGATTTTTTATGCGATATAAATCAAAATGGTAAATGTCAAAATCCGGCGCTTCGTATGTTTGCACCAAAGTAAAAGTCGGACTTGGAACTTCGGAAGCATTGGTTAATTTTTGGATAAAAGCTCTGGATAAAACGCTTTTTCCCATCCCCAGCGTACCGAAAAGAGCAAAAACGTCACCCTGAACGGCAAGTCCGGCCAATTTTTCTCCGAGCTTTTCCGTATCTTTTTCGTTTGCGCAGACAAACTCTATCTTAAACATTACATATAATCCCAGAGGCGTTTTTGGGTTTTCGGCTTGATAATTTTTATCTTTGGTTTCTTGGATTGTATTTTACGCCAATCCCAAGGCTTATAGAACTGCCCTTGCCACATGCCGCGCTGAGCTTTTTGAGCTTGCAATTCATACGGCTGATAAATAGAGTTTCCGGGCAAGGTTACGGCCCATCCGGCAGAAACCAAGGCGGCACCTATGTCATATTGTCCGTAAGCACAAGTTGCAATTACATTATTTTTGCTATCCTGCTTTAACACATGGCATTCAATTTCGTTATCCAAAATCCACCCTTGAAGCCAGCGGGCTGCCTGCTTGCCGCAAGCGTAAGCGCTTCCGCGCGAGTTAGCACAGGTTTGACTAAGTTCCGGACCGTCAATACCGTAAAGATGGATATAATGGTTACGCATCAAAAGCGTATCGGCACTTACAACCTGAACAGTACCATATACGGCAGGATAATCATTCGGATTAAAGTTGCTTGGCTGCGATACCGTATTACTGCTTTCGCTACCGCCAAGAAGATTATTTACAAATCCCATAATACCGCCTTCGGAAATTTTTTCAGGTTCTCGTACAGGCTGCTGTTCAACCGGCGGAGGAAGCTGCGTTTCCTGCAGAACGGGAGCGGCAATTTGACCGGCAGATTGTTCTGTTAATTCTGTATTAACGGGAGGCAAATTTTGTGACGGAATCTGAATATCTCCGAAATTCTCACCGATAACCGGCGCTTGCGGACGCGAATCTTCGTCTACAAGCTGTAAAGCACCGCTTTGTTGAGAAATTTTGCCGGTTTCTGAATGATTTCTCCCCAAAAAGCTTTGCAGATTCGGAATTATGTTTTTTACGCCGCCGTTAAATGCTCCTATAGCATATAGCAGAAAACCGACTATACCGGCAATGATAAGAAACGACGGCAGGCACCCCATGGCACGCCAAACCAATTTACCGAAAATATAGAGAACCACAAACCCCACTATCAGACCGACAAAGCCGCCGCCCTGTAAAAGAATGTTGCTGCTTTGGGTTCCGCTTCCGCCGGCAAAAATCAGCACCAAAGCGGCAATTCCCAGAAAAATTTTTTTTAACAATAACATTAGGGGTTCCTTCTCTTATAAATGAATTAGCCCAGTTTAAAACATGACGGTAAAAATATGGTTACTCAGTTATTTAATTATTTTGCTTTTTTGTAACAACGGCAATGACAAATTCCGTCACGTTCAATATCGCTGCGGCAAAGTTCTGAAATGCAAAAACGATTACTGTTGTTTCCGTCACAAGGGCAGCGATGCCATTCGCCTTCACCAAACATCATATTTTTTGCACGAGCAATTTTTTCAATGTTTTCGGTTGCTTCAAAGCCGGCATTACGGCAGTTTTCCATCATTTTTTCCAAGATAGTCATTTTTAGTTTTCCTTATGCAATTTTATTTTTTTCAACTGTATTACTTTGTCCCAAAATGTCAATAAGCTTATCCAGCTCAGATAAATCAGAATAATTGATTACAATTTTTCCGCCACCGTTTTTGGCTGCGGAAATTTTAACTTTAACCCCCAAACGCCGGTTAAGATTTTGTTCAATATCTGCAATGTCAGCGTTCGGACGGCGAACTGATTTTGCCAGTGTCGGAGTTTTGCTTTTTTGTACCATTGCTTCAACCTGTCGAACATTAAGGCCTTTGTCGACAATTTTTTGCGCTAACTCGGCAGCATTATCCAAACCTATCAGCGGACGAACATGTCCGGCCGTTAAAATATTGTTACGAACCATTTGTTGAACACTGTTCGGCAGGGCAAGAAGGCGCAGAGTATTGGCTATATAGCTTCGTGATTTGCCGACAATTTCGGACAAAGCTTCCTGCGTATGAGAAAATTCATCAATCAGCCTTTGCAGACCTTCGGCCTCTTCAATGGCAGACAAGTTTTCACGCAGCAGGTTTTCAACCAAAGCCACTTCCAAAACTTCTTTATCCCCCATTTCTTTAATTATAACCGGAACTTCGGATAATCCGGCAAGTTTTGCTGCACGAAAACGGCGTTCACCGGCAATAATTTCAAAAATTCCGTTTTCTTTGGCACGAACCAACAAAGGTTGCAAAACACCTTTTTCTTTAATGGAGGCAGCTAAAGCGTTCAGAGCATCCTCGTCAAAATCGAGGCGCGGTTGATAATTGCTTGCCTCCAAAAGGTTTAATGAAATTTTTTGGATTCCGTTATTGCCTTTTTGTTGAGTAACGTTTTCGCCTTCAAGCAGGAAAGCATCATCACCCAAAAGAGCTCCTAAACCACGCCCAAGGCTTTTTCTCTTATGATTATTATCGTTCAGCATGCCAATAATTCCTTTTCTCTTTTTAAAACTTCTCCGGCCAAATTAATATAAGCCTGCGATCCCGGACATTTAAAATCATAGAGCAAAACAGGCTTGCCGTGTGACGGAGCTTCGGAAATACGTACATTCCGAGGAATAACTGTCTGATAAACTTTTTTACCGAAAAAACTGCGTACGTCTTCTTCAACCATCTGGGTCAGATTGTTACGGCCGTCATACATTGTCAGCACAACTCCCTGCAATTCCAGTTTCGGATTAAAATGTTTTTTAATCTGATTAATGTTGCTTATGAGGTCAGTCATTCCTTCCAATGCTAAATATTCACACTGCAAAGGAACAATAACGGCGTCTGCAGCAACCAAAGCATTAATAGTTACCAAACTCAGAGACGGCGGGCAATCTATGAGAACATAGTCGTAGTTAACGACAGTCTTTCCTAAAGCATCTTTCAAAGCAAATTCACGACGCTCTTTATCAATAAGTTCAATCTCGGCTCCGGCCAAATCAGGTGATGCCGGAACGATGGAGAAATTAGGAATTTCAGTCCAAACGACAGCTTCGCTTAAGCTACGCTCACCGATAATAACTTCATAGGACGAGACCATGCTGCCATGCTTGTCTATTCCCAATGATGTTGAGGCATTTGACTGCGGATCCAAATCAATAACCAAAACTTTTTTACCGGCGGCAGCCATTGCCGTAGCGACGTTTACCGTCGTCGTCGTTTTACCGACACCGCCTTTGCGATTTGCAACAGCAATAATTCTAGGCATTATTTTCTCCTCTTTTCAGTAAGATTGCTGATTATTAAAATTTCTCCATCATCGGAAGTACGGCTGGGAACAGATTTATAATCAAAATTCCATGATGCCTTTGCCAGATTTATTTCTTCATCGGCATTTTTTCCTTTGGGAAAAATACAAATACCTTTTGTCGAGAGCAACGGCCGGGCATATTTTAACAAATCGGTTAAAGCCGTCATTGCTCTGGCAGTAATGACGTCAAAACGCCCTTTAATATTCTCAACACGAATATTCAAAATATTAACATCCGTATTTGTAATTTCTTTCACATGTTTTAAATACAGTGTTTTTTTACCTATACTTTCAGCAAGTGTTATTTTTAAATACGGTGTTTTTTCATTAGCCATAACAGCCAGTACCATTCCGGGAAAACCGGCTCCGCTCCCCATATCAAGCAATGTCTTTGCATTATGCGGTATAAGCTCAAACAATTGCGCAGAATCGGCAAAATGACGATTCCATACATTGCTAAGAGAAGCATTGCTTACCAAATTAAACTTTTGCTGCCATTCGATTAATGACTGGCAGTACAGTTCAAGTTTTGTGTATGTTTCACGTGAAACATTGTATATTTCGCAAAAATTTTCCATGGAAATATTTATATATTGATTGTCGGTATTATAAAATATAAAAATATATTTTATAAACATATAAAATTTTCTTATGAAAAATCAAAAGGATATTTTAACAAACTTAATCAAATTTAAAAAGCAAATATTTTTATTCAAAATCAAAATGTTATAATAACGTTTAAATTTTACTTTTCAACAAAACGCCAACGATTATGATAATTAAGACCAGATAAAACTTGTTCTGCCTTGGAAAATTCAAATCCCAGCTCATGTACACGATGCGCATCGTCGCTGATGACCAATTTTATATTATTGGCTACAATTTCTTTCAACATATCGCTGTCCGGAAAGAAATCATCGCTTTTGCGCAGCCCTTTTGTACTCAGTTCCGTTGCCGTATTATGGGCGGCAAGCATTTTTATAAGTTCTGATTTCTCTTCTGAAAAATCGCCTTTTTGACAAATTGCAGCTTTTCGGGCATAATCCAGATGAGCTATAAAAGCAAAAAATCCGCTGGCAGTGGCTTGCCCTATCGTTTTAAAATGACGTCTGAGAGCAGTTTTTTGTATATCCAAAGGTAAAAGTTCTATATCTTTTACATCAATCAAATTTTCACAAGCATCATCCATAAACAAAAAATGATTTCCGGAAATGCAGTAGTCCATATCTAATTTTTCACGAAGCTGAGCAAAAGACTCCTGCCATCCCGCATAGGTAAAAAAGTCAACTTCAGCGCCAACCCTCACTTTAAGGGGATATTTTTCCGCGGTTTTTCTGATATGTTCGGCATGCCGAGAAAAGGCTTCATAAACTTCGGCAAAATCAGAGTGATAAATATGCGGTTCTGTTTGCCAACGGTACCACGAGCGGCTGTTTCTTATATTTTTATGTACAATAAGGTGATCACTTATACCTATTTCATCCCAACCGAGTTCAACGGCACGGTTTAACATTTCCTCAAGGGTGTTTTTGCCATCCGAAAAATTTGTATGTGTATGGTAGCTGAAATTTTGTGTCATTTGTTCAATTTCCACCGGTTAGTATAATTTAAATCCTGAAGTAATTGTTCTGCCTTGGCAAAATGTTGCGCAAGCATTGATGTACTATGGGCGTCATCAGAGATAACAATCGGAACATTTTTATCTCTGAGGCGTGTCAGAAAAGAATCATCAGGATGTTGTGTTCCGTATTTGGTCCAGCCGCTCGTATTCAGTTCAAAAGGAGTCTTGTATGTGCCAAAAGTGTCAATCAGGTTATCTATTTCTTTATCGAAACACAGATGGTCAAAAAGGCGAAAAATACGATATACATCAAGATGAGCTATAAAATCAAAATAACCACTCTTAACGGCTTCTGCTATATTAAGCCAATAGTTTGACAAATATTCTTTCAGAACATCATCTTTAAAACGCTGTTCATATTTGTAGTAGTAGTGATACATATTGTGAATATTTTTTTCATCTTTATCACGCAACATATGGGTGGAACCTATATAATAATCCGCTCCTGCCGCTTTGCGTATTCTTTCAAAATCTGCACACCATTTTGCAGACGGAAAGAAATCAACTTCAAATCCTGCATAGACCTTTATTTTGCTTTTTTCAGCCGCTTTACGTATACTCTCCACAATAGCTGCAGCTGTTTTTTCAACCTTTAATATGTCCGTAAAAAACATATTGTCTTTATCGTATAAATTAGGATGATAAATCAAATGGTTTGAAATTCCTATTTCCTCAAAACCGATTTCTTCAGCGCGTTGTATCATTTCTTTAGCGGTGTTTTTACCGTCAAAGCCAAAAATATTTGTATGCGTATGATAACTGAAACGTTGCATTATTCCTCAATTCCTAAAATGTCGTATATATCGCATCCGGTTTTGCGGTCAAAATATTCTTTTAGACGCATCGCTCCTTCTATGAGGATTTTTTCCTGCGACGGTGCCAAACCGTATCTTTGAACAATGCCTTTGACTCTTTTGGCAATGGAAACCATAGACATACCCTCAAAAAACTTGTCACAAAGCGCTATAAGATAGTCATAATCATTATATTCCAATTCAGACAATGTTTTGCGCGACCAATCCTGCCAATCTTGCGGATAAGAAAACTCATCTTCCGAAAAGTTTTTGTTAGGAAAAGTATGGGTCAGGCAAATTTTTGCAACTTCCGGATACCCCATTTCCTGCATGGCTTCATAACCTTCACGACCGTGAAAACGCCCTTCGGTACGCTCACTTATACGTTTGCCGTAATCATGCAACAGACCCAAAACATAGGCCTTATCACAGTCCATGCCTTCAATATGGGCAGCTATTGCTTCTGCCGCTTTTGCCACACCCAAGGTGTGAAAACGATATTCGCCCTCAAAAGGAAAACCGTACGGTTTTTGGCAACGGTCACAGATTCCCTTTTCCCAAATTTTCAAAGCTTCACTGCGGGTAGGGCAGGTTATATTCTCTTTTTTTAAGTCTGTTTCTTTCGTCATTTTTTTATATATCCGAGAATTGCCATAATTGCTGCCGGCGTTACGCCTGAAATACGCGAAGCTTCACCTATGGTCGCGGGTCTTAATTTACTCAGTTTTGCTACCATTTCATTTGAAAGGCCACCGATTTTAGCATAGTTGATATCATCGCGAATTTTAAGTTTTTCGTCTTTTTGAAATACCTCAATATCAGCCATTTGTCTTTTAATATATCCGGAATAGCGCGCTTCTATTTCTACGGCTTCATAAACTTCGGGTTCAAAAGAAGAAAGTTGCGGCCAAATTTTGCAGATAGTTTCACGTGAAACATCATCATATGACATTAAATTAAAAGCGCTGCGACGGCTGTCTTTTTTTATTCCATAAGCTTCCATTTCCGAAGGGCGTAAAGACAATTCATCAACCAAAGTACGAAGTTCTTTTATACGGTTCTGCTTTTTCTTGAACATATCATAGCGCTCTTTGCAGACGCAACCAATGTTATATCCTGCTTCCGTTAAACGAGCATCTGCATTGTCTGCACGCAAATAAAGCCTATATTCCGAGCGTGACGTAAACATTCTGTAGGGTTCGTCAACACCTTTGGTTATAAGATCATCAACCATAACGCCTATGTATGCCTGACTACGGTCAATTACAAATTCTTTTCCGGTTGACAGAGCGCTGAGAGCAGCGTTTATACCGGCTAAAATTCCTTGTGCTGCCGCCTCTTCATATCCTGTTGTGCCATTGATTTGTCCGGCCAGATATAAACCTGCAATTTTTTTAACCTGCAAGCAATGATTAAGCTCCTGCGGATCAACATAGTCATATTCAATAGCATAAGCATAACGAATAATTTCAACATTTTCCAAACCTTTAATAGTGTGCAGAAATGTGTCCTGAACATCTGCCGGTAAAGATGTTGAAAGCCCGTTCGGGTAAACGACTTTACTATTTAAACCTTCTGGTTCCAAAAAGATTTGATGGCTTGTACGATCGGCAAATTTGACCAATTTATCCTCAATACTCGGACAATAACGCGGCCCAACACCTTTAATCAAACCGGAAAACAATGCACATTTTTCAAAGTTATCACGGATGATTTTGTGCGTATTTTCGTTTGTATGCGTTATATAGCATTTAATTTGAGGATTTGTAATCTTTTTTGTCATATAAGAAAAAGGCAAAGGAGGATTGTCGCCTTCTTGAGTTTCCAATATATCCCAATTGATTGAATCAGCGTTCAAACGAGCAGGGGTACCGGTTTTAAGACGTCCAATTTTAATCCCTTTAGACTTTAAATACGGTGTTATTCCAGTACACGAAACATCGTTTACACGTCCGCCTATCGTTGTTTTGTGTCCGGTAAACATAACACCGTTTAAAAATGTTCCGGTCGTTAAAATAACAGATTCTGCTAAAATTTCAGTACCATCAGAAAGCTTAACACCTGAAACTTTGTCTCCGGCATATATAAGGCCTTCTGCCGCACCTTCCAATATTTCCAAATGTTCCTGTACTTGGAGCGCCTCAAGCATATATTTACGGTACAAATCCCTGTCAGCTTGAGCGCGAGGCCCGCGAACAGCCGGACCTTTTGACATATTAAGCATACGGAATTGAATGCCTGCTTTGTCAATTACCCGCCCCATTAAACCGTCAAGCGCATCAATTTCGCGAACAAAATGCCCTTTGCCTAACCCGCCGATTGCAGGATTGCATGACATTTCGCCGATAGTGGAAATCTTGTGGGTTATCAGCAGCGTTTCGGCCCCCATACGAGCCGCCGCAGCACATGCTTCGCAACCGGCATGTCCGCCGCCGACAACAATTACGTCGTATTTATTTTTCATTTTTAAGCCTTAAAAAATTATATTTGTGGTTTAGTATATTTTCAGTTTTTTTTCAAGGCAAAAATTAACCTTTCTTTAGAGAGAAAAGACTAACATACAATAAGGAGAAAAAACATGTTTGCCTTTTATTTTTTATTGACGGTCTATACTATTTGCATTTGCCTGCTCATTTGGATTTGGACAATCATAATAAAATTATATATTAATAAACACTATAGGGAATGTCCGCCATATGTTCCGAGTTTTGGCGCCGAGAAAAAAATAATTATAGCGCGCGTGCGCGAAATATTAAAAAAATCGACTCAGCCTTTAACTATTCTTGACCCCGGATGCGGATGCGGGAGTTTGATTGTAAAACTGGCAAAAGAATTTCCCCAACATCATTTTATAGGCGTTGAATGGAGTAAATTTGCAGCTGCAATCGCAGGTTTGAAAACAAGAAAATTAAAAAATACGCAAATATTGTGCCAAGATATGTTTGATTATGACTTTGGGCAAGCCGATATTATCGTCTGTTTTCTGATGGATACATTAATGGAAAAATTCGGAAAAAAAATTGCCTATGACCACAAAAAAACGCAAATAATATTTTCAAACACTTTTGCAATTCCTAATTTTCCGCTTTTTGAAGAAATAAAAACAGGAAAAAACTTTTTCTTTAAAAACATCTATATTTACAAACTTGATTAATTTTTAAATACAGTGTTTTACAAATATTTACATCTGGTATATAATTCTATTTTCCGATGCAAAAGCTCCCGAATATTTTATCAAGAATTTCATCAATTTCAATACGTCCGGTAATTTTACCGATATTTCGCGCTGCAAGTCTGATATCTTCAGCAGCAAGTTCGATAGATTTATCAAGATTAAAGCTGCTTAAATCTTTAAATACAGCGTTCAAAATCTCTCGATAACGTTGTCTTGTTATCAGTGCTGAAGAATTTCCGGTAAACTCTTCGGATATTCTTGTTTTTATTTTCTCAATAAGATTGTCTATACCTGTTTTTTGTTTTGCAGAAATAATTAAATTTCCTTTGCTCAAAAATTCTGAACATTGTTTTTTATTTAAGCAATCGGCCTTATTTATAACATAAATAATTTTATCTTTGCAATCCTCAGCAATTTCTTCAAACTGTTTTGCATCAAAGTTTTGTCCGTCAGCTAAAGCGATGACCAAATCTGCTTCTTTAGCCTTACCATAGGCTATTTCTATACCTTTTTTTTCAATTTGCTCATCAGTAACCCGCAAACCGGCCGTATCGGTAAATATAACGGGATATCCTCCCAAGTTCATATAAACGTCAACAGCGTCACGGGTTGTTCCGGCTATATCAGACACAATAACAGCTTCACGTTTGGCTAACGTATTTAACAAGCTCGATTTTCCGGCATTAGGTTCACCTAAAATAACAACTCTGAAACCTTCATGAAGTCTTTCACCGTATTTGCTTTGATTTAAATGGTTTTGTATTTCGTCTCTAACTTTAAATACAGTGTTTTCCAAGTTTAAAACAATGTTATCAGGCAGTTCTTCATCAGGAAAATCAATATAAGCTTCAAGATGAGATAATACTGTGACCAAACTTTCGCGCCAACATTCATAGAGCCCTTTCAGTTCTCCCTGCATTTGACGTAAAGCATATTTCTGTTGCTCGGACGTCTCGGCATCTATCAAATCAGCCAGCCCCTCGGCCTCCGTTAAATCCATTTTTCCTTTATAAAAAGCCCTTCGAGAAAATTCACCGGCTTCAGCCAAGCGAAACCCTTCTATGTTTCCCAAATTTTCCAGAAGCGACGCAATGACAGCTTTTGAACCGTGACTGTGGATTTCCACCGTATCTTCACCGGTAAATGAAAAAGGAGCTTTAAAATAAATTACCAACGCCTGATCCAAAGCACAGCCGTCCGAACCATGCAAAGCAGTAAAATATGCATGGCGGGGGTTTATGCAATTACAATCAATATCGGTAAGAGACTGAACAGATTTAAGCGCTTCTTTACCTGAAATGCGAAAAACGGCAACGCCTGATTTTCCAAACACCGTTGAGAGAGCATATATTGTTTTATCATCCATAGCAGAAATCCTTTCCTCTAAAAATATTTATACCCTGTTTGAATTTTTGTGCAAGTTTTTAAAAAACGCATTTTTTTGACTCTACAGCATATTTTCAGCCCTTGTTAACATTTGTATCGTAAACTGTTTAAAAATGCTCTCAGCGAGCTTGCTACGGACTCAATTTTTCACGGAGTTAAAATGAAAAAATTAATAATTTGGGATTTTGACGGTGTTATTTCCGACACCGAAAAATTATGGCTTGAAACAAGAAGGCAAATGCTTAATGAAAAATTTGGGTTGAATTGGGATTTTGAAACTGCCAACCAACATATGGGCGGTATGAGCGATAAAACCAAACGCGAAAATCTTGATAAGCTTGGCATTATTACTGACAATGCTTTTTGGGACGAAGCGCTTGAACGCGACATAAAAAAAATGGCCTGCGGCATAAAAGTAACCGAAGGAATAGTCCCGATATTCAATAATCAAAATTTTGCCCAATGCATTGCGACCGGCGGCATTTTCAGCAAGACCATACTGAAAATCAAAGCAGTCGGAATAGAAAAATATATCCCTGCCGACCATATTTTTACCGCTGATATGGTTGAACACGGAAAACCTGAACCCGATTTGTTCTTGCTGGCAGCAGAAAAAATGGGATACAAAGCGGAAAATTGCATCGTTATTGAGGATTCCGTCGCCGGAATGACTGCCGGCCTCAAAGCCGGAATGACAGTTGTTGCATTTCTAGGCTGCGACATGAACAATAACGAAAAGAACATTGAAAAAGTAAAGTCTTTAGGCATTAAACATATTTTCTTTGACATGAAAGAGATTGAAAAATTTTTGATTGATTTTACGACAACGTGATGATAATCTGTTTCAAAACAAATTATTAACTAATATATTATTAATATGAAAGATTACATCATTTCTAAAAAAGATTTTTCGGTTATTACCGACAAAATTATCTTTTATTTGAAAAAGTACAAAAAAGTTCTTTTTTCAATAGCGGGAATTATGCTCGCCTGTCTTACATCTGTCTTTTTTTGGTGCGGAAGCCTTATCTTTTGTTTGAGTATAATGGCGGCCGTCATTGTGTTCTTTTGCCTTAAGTTCGGAAATGTAGTCATAACTTCTGCTTTTGTCAGAATAGGATGGAGCTGTATTATACATGCCTTTCTAACGGTTATAATGAACTTGCTGCAAACAGGAACACCTCCCGACCATACTTTTGGATGTATTGCTTCCCTTTTTGTTTGTGCCGTACTCTATTCTTTTATTCCCATAATTTCATATTATATGAAATTGAACGATAAAAAAGAAGGACGAGATCTTCATACTCTTCAGATAACAAAAAATAACGGAAGTATAGGAATTACTATATTATACATGATTGTATTCATTATCATTCTTATAGCAGACATCAATGCAAAAACAGATTATGATTTCGGCAAGGAAGACTTCGTAAAAGTAAGCAAATGGGAAATAGAAAATCACCAAGGCAACACTTATTACATTGTTACCTGTTCCAAAGGACGTATTATCATCTCTCCTTACGACTATCCGGAAATAAGAGACATCAATGCAAACACGCAAATCAAAGTGTTAACGGATATTTCTGCCTATCAGGGGTTACTGGGTATTAAAAAAATTGAAATAAAGAACAAATGACAAGCAAAAAAATCCCTCCATAAAAGGAGGGATTTTTTTTAAGAATTCATATTACTGAAAAAGTCTTTGTTGTCTTTGCTTTGTTTAAGTTTATCAAGCAAAAACTCCATTCCGTCGGTCATGCCCATTTGCATTAACACGCGGCGCAGAACCCACATTTTGGTCAAAGTGGCTTTGTCAACCAATAATTCCTCCTTACGGGTTCCGGAACGCGTAATATCAATGGTCGGGAACAAGCGCTTATCCGTCAATTTACGGTCAAGGATAATTTCAGAGTTACCTGTTCCTTTAAATTCTTCAAAAATAACTTCGTCCATGCGTGAACCGGTATCAATAAGGGCTGTTGCAATAATAGTTAAAGAACCACCCTCTTCAACATTGCGCGCAGCACCGAGAATACGTTTTGGACGCTGCAAAGCATTGGCATCAACACCACCGGTCAAAACCTTACCTGATGAAGGAATAACCGTATTATAAGCTCGTCCCAAGCGGGTAATGGAATCAAGCAGAATGACAACGTCTTTTTTATTTTCCACTAAACGTTTAGCTTTTTCTATCACCATTTCGGCAACTTGAACATGGCGGGTGGCAGGTTCGTCAAAAGTGGAAGAAATAACTTCGCCTTTAACCGAACGGGTCATATCCGTAACTTCTTCCGGGCGTTCATCAATCAACAGAACCATAAGGTAAATTTCAGGATGGTTAGTAGAAATGGCATGAGCAATATTTTGCAGCATAACAGTTTTACCTGTTCTCGGAGGTGCCACAATCAGACCGCGCTGGCCTTTACCTTGCGGTGAAACCAAATCAATAATGCGGGTTGTATAATCTTTGTCGCCGCAAATTACGTCAAAATCAAGCTTTTCGGTAGGATATAGCGGTGTCAGGTTATCAAAGTTTATACGAAGTTTTGACTTTTCCGGATCATCAAAATTAATCCTGTTAATTTTGGTTAAGGCAAAATAGCGTTCATTATCTTTTGGAGCGCGTATTTCGCCTTCAATAGTATCTCCCGTTCGAAGCCCGAATTTTTTAACCTGTGCCGGTGAAACGTAAATATCATCCGGCCCTGCCAGATAGTTTGACTGAGCAGAACGTAAAAAGCCAAAACCGTCTTGCATGACTTCAATTGTTCCGTCACCGTAAATGATATTGTCGTCAGAAGCGACTTTTTTTAAAATAGAGAACATTAAGTCCTGTTTACGCATAGAAGATGCATCTTCTATGCCTAAAGCTTCAGCCTCTGCCAAAAGGGCAGCCGGAGATTTTTGTTTTAATTCTTTTAAATGCATTGGCGTCCGTATATATGATTATGTATTTGGAAATAAAATTAAGAAAGTTATATTTAACTGATAGTTTTAATACTCCCGTTGGCTGAAAAAGTCAAATGTTAGTTTATGGCACTTTTTATTAACAGCCCTTTTGCCCAATAAATATATTTAAAATGTATTGGTATTTTGTAGATAGCTGTCAGTTGTGTGGATAATTTTTTATACTAAAAGTTATCCAGATGTTAATAATTTGTTAATAAGATTCTTAATAAATGATTAACAAATTATTTAAGCCTATGTTTTTAAGCGAGTCAGCTTTGTAAATAGTTTTTTGCCAAAAAAAATCAAGGTTTGAGTTATCAAGATGATGCAAATATGTTTACAAAAGTTATCAACCTGTTATTATCTGTTAAGAAAAAAACGACAATGTCTTGATAATTTATGCGTAATATAAAAAATTCCTAATTTATGCACAGGGATTGTTGATAAATCAGGTCAAGGAAAATGAAACTCATAGCTATTACAGGCTCTATCGGTTGCGGAAAGACAACAATAGCCAAAATCATAAGAAAACACGGGTATGCGGTTTTTGATGTCGATGCTTGGGTACGAAGAATGTATTTTCAAAAATCTTTCATCGCTAAAATTGCCGACTGTTTTCCTGAGGTTATGGAAAACGGAATCGTAAACAAAAGAAAATTGCGCAATTTGGTGTTTAATGATCCTGCCGAGCTTAAAAAGCTTGAAGGCCTTACTCATCCGTTTCTTAAAAGTTACCTTAAGTCGGTAATAGGGAAAAACAGCCGGTCAAACAGCTGCTTTTTTCTTGATGTTGCCTTATTATATGAAATGGGCTGGGATAAGTATTGCAAGTTGGTCGTTGTCGCCGATGTGGATTATGAAATTCAAAAAAAGAGAGTTATGTTGCGCGACAATGTTGAGGCTGAACATTTTGATAAGATTAATGACGTTCAGATGAGTAATGAAGTCAAAAAAGACAAGGCAGATATTGTGATAAATACCGACAAACCGCATAATTTGCTTGAACTGGAAGTTGTGACGCTTCTAAACTATATTGAAAGGCTGTGAACCGATGGTAAGGGAAATTGTATTTGATACCGAAACAACAGGACTTTCGCCGGAAAAGGGCGACCGTTTGGTTGAAATCGGTGCTGTGGAACTGATTAACCATTTACCGACGGGACGAACTTATCACCAATATATAAATCCGGAAAGGGATGTGCCTGAAGAAGTTGTTGCCGTTCACGGGCTGACTGAAGAGTTTTTGAAGGATTATCCGGTTTTTGCCGATATTGCTGCCGAGTTTATCGATTTTGTGGGCGAAGACGGTATTTTGGTGGCTCATAACGCTACTTTTGATATGAACTTTATTAATTATGAGCTCAAAAAAATAGGTCGCGAGGGTTATGGTTTTGACAGGGTTGTCGATACTTTGGAAATAGCCCGCAAGATGTTTCCCGGGGCAAAAAATAATTTGGATGCTCTTTGTAAGCGTTTCGGTGTTGACAACAGCAGCCGTACTTTTCACGGGGCTCTGCTTGATGCTGACTTGTTGGCAAAAGTATATTTGGAGCTTATGGGTGGTGATGAGCCTTCAATGCTCGGCGATGCGGCTGTTAAAGAAAAGCATGCCCCTGTTATTTTTTCTGATTTTAAAGGCGAGAGAATTTTTCATGAAGCCCGCATTTTTGCTATCAGTGAAGAAGAAGAAAAAGCGCACCGCGAATTTCTTGAAACAAAAGTTAAAGGTTCTATTTGGCTTTCTGACGAATCAACGGGCACCGATCAGTGAAAAAGCCGAGATGGTATCGCCCATACCGACCAGCGTTTTTGGTTTTTCGATGATTATTGTCGGTACGGCAATGATATCAAAGCCTTTATATTCGCCCATACCTATTTCAATCAGTTGTGGTTGTTGAAGATAAATACTCAGTTCATTAAGTTCGTTCAAACCTATATCAGAAACAGATTGTCCGCAGGCTTCCAGAATATCTGACGGAGCGGCAAGTTGTCCCGTATAGGCTTTTGAGGCGGCTGCCGTTGCGGCAAGTACCATACCGTTGCGGTTGGCAAGAGGTGAAACAGGGTAATCTTTGTTTTGGATTGTAATGTATAATCCGAACATATGCAGTTGAATCCGCGGACAGTTCAGTTTGTTTTTTATATTGTAAATAGCTTTAAATAAGTTGACTGATGAAGGATTTTTTCGACATTCTTCAAAAAGCTTGTTTTGTTCCGTAACTTCCAGAATATCCATAGTTTCTCTTTCGTTAACACCAATCGAATCGACATAAGGAGCCAAATTGAGGGCAATGGCTTTGCGGACTTTTTTATCTTGTGTTGAGGCAATTTCCAAATGGACAATCGATTCAGGGCTGGCTTTTTTCCACTCTTCAATAATCGGAAGGCTGTTTTTTACATATTCCACACCGTTATTTTCTGAACTCAAAGCCTGATAGCCGGAAAGAATAAAGTAATCTATTTTATTTGAATTTGTGTAGTCTATGAAGTTTTTATCGATTATAAAATCAAAAAGCGGCGGGTCATAAGTGGCAATAAAGCGGTTAGATTTCGGACATATAAATTCTTTGCCATCAATCGTCAATTTATCGCCTTTGTCAAATTCAATAATCCAATGGATGGAAGAAGCCTTATCTCTGTTAATTATTGAAGCTTGCTTGACTGTTCCGTCACTATCAAAAGAAACTAAATTCGGGCGATTGAAAAATTGCGAAGCCTGAAGCTCACTGAGAGCGTTACTGTGAACTATAACTTGTTTTATGTCGGTTAAAGAAAGCGTATTGGCTATAATTCCCGCTTGTCCGCCGGTTTGCATTTTTTTTGTGCCAAGATTTATCAACATCCAGTCAAAAACGCTTTTGTCTTCGGCTGTCCATTCTTCGGCAATGCCTTTAGTAAAGCATTTAAAAACGCCTTTTAATAAATCTGCTGCCGAATCAATTGATTGGTGTTCAATATTTTCCAGATTTTTAAGAGAAAGCTTTTCCTTTTTTATCAGTTTGTATATTTCTTCGCCTGACAGTTTTACGACGGAATCAATACAGCTGTTAAAAGCGCTGGCGACACTGTTAATTTTTGACATTTTTTTTAAAGTATCTGGAGCTTTTGAAAAAATGTCGTTCCAATTTTTCTTTATATTATTCTGCGACATGTTTTGTATCTTCCACTTTCATAATGAGTAAGGCATTTGAAATAACATTGGAGAGAGATTTGTAAAATTCAAGTTGTCCGCGAGTGTGTTCGTACCATTCTTTTAGTTTTTCGTTTTCTTCGGTAAGACGCGCATTTTCAGGTTTATCCAATTCTTTCGCAGCGGCAGCTAAATCTCCGTTATCAACCAGTTTTTTTATTTTTCCAAGAACGGCAAGGCTGTCATATTGTGGGGTGCTGTTTTTTGATTGCGGGGTTGATATTTTTACATATTCATTAACTTTGGCTGCAAAGCGTTTTTTCCAATCTTGTTCAACTTCGGGTTCAGCAGCAATTTTAATTTCGTCGTATATGTTGTTAAATTTCTCCGCTATTGAGGCCGCAGACATAAAATTGAGGCTGCAATGGTTATACACGAAGGCAATATCCTTATTCATGCTGTTTATGCCTGAAGCTAATATTTTCAAGGCTTCAGCCTCTTTTTGACAGGTTATTCCACGTGAAACATTGTCACGTATAAGCATTGCCGAGGTTAAAATTAAAGCGCCGGAATTTGATGTTTTTGACAGTTTTTCGGTTAAATTTTGCAAAGTATCAATTTTGTTGTTCAATACAATAATCTGCGAAGTGTCGGCTTTTGACTTGTCAAAATAACCAAACTGGCGGTTCAGCAGTTCTGCTTTTTCGTTGTCTTTTTCAACGATCAATTTTAAATTTTCAATTTTTTGATTCAGATTGTCAAAAAGAAGCGTGTTATCCTTAGGTTGTTCTGCCTGAGGTATGTCAAGCCAGGAAGAAACTGTTTGCGGATTTTGCCATAAAAAGAAAATAAGCCCTATAACAGCAAGCAGGGTGGCAACTTCTGTCAATCTGAGTGTAAAAGCCATAATTTTTAAGGTTTTGCCGGTAAAAGAGGTTTTGTTTTTTACCATTGTAATTTCCTTTGTAAAAAATTTTTTAATGAGTTATATTATCTGCCAATAATAGTTAAAATTTTATCAAAAGACAAGAGTATGATAGTTTTAGGAATAGAAAGCAGCTGCGATGAAACAGCAGCCGCAATAGTTAACGAAAAACGAGAAATTTTGGCGGAAGCCGTCCTGTCTCAAGAGGAACATAAAGCCTTTGGCGGCGTAGTTCCGGAGATTGCTGCCCGTTCGCACCTTGATCATATTGATGATATTATCAGGCAGACTTTTCAACGGGCAAAAATAAATATGAATGATATTGATGCCGTTGCTGCAGCATCCGGTCCGGGGCTTATAGGTGGTGTGGCTGTAGGTGTTATGGCCGCAAAAGCGTTGTCTTTGGCTTTGGACAAACCTTTTGTGGCAGTCAATCATTTGGAAGGACATGCGCTGGTAGCCAGAATGACAAATGATGTTTCTTATCCCTATCTGCTGCTTTTGGTTTCGGGCGGGCATTGCCAAATATTGGTTGTTAAAGCTCCCGGAAACTATGAACGTTTGGGAACAACTATTGACGATGCAGCCGGCGAAGCTTTTGACAAAGTGGCAAAAATGCTCGGTTTAGGTTATCCCGGAGGGCCGATGATTGAAAAAATGGCGGCTATCGGAGACGAAAACCGTTTTTCTTTACCTCATCCTTTGAAAGGTTCCGGAGATTTAAATTTGTCTTTCTCAGGACTAAAAACAGCTGTTCGCAAAATTATAGAATCTTATGGTAACGGGCATATTGAAGAAACGGTTTTGCCGCGTAAGGATGCTGCCGATATTTGCGCTTGTTTCCAAAAAACGGCCTGTGAATGCCTGCTTGATAAACTTGGCAAGGCTGCGGACTATTTCAAACAAAAATATCCTGAAGGAAAAAATATCGTTGTAGCCGGTGGTGTTGCTGCCAATACCTATTTGCGCACGAGGCTTGAGACGTTGGCAAAGGATAAAGGGCTTGTTTTTGCCGCTCCGCCGATCAGGCTGTGTACGGATAACGGCGTTATGATTGCTTGGGCAGGTTTGGAGCGTTTTCAAAAAGGGTATACCGACGGTTTAGATTTTAAGCCGCGCCCGCGTTGGCCGTTAGATGCAGATGCACCGAAAGCTGCCGGTGCCGGAGGAGTTAAAGCATGAGAAAACAATCTGAGATTTTGGAAATTATGCAGATTTTTGCAGATGATGATCCTGCACCGAAAAGCGAACTTGATTATCATAACGCTTACACGCTTTTGGTTGCAATTATATTGTCAGCTCAAAGTACGGATAAAGGGGTTAACAAGGCAACAAAAGAGCTGTTTAAGGTTGCAGATACGCCGCAAAAAATGCTTGATTTAGGAATAGACGGTCTTAAGGAACATATAAAAACCATAGGGTTATTTAATAACAAAGCTAAAAGTATTATCAGTATGAGCCAAAGCCTTATTGAAAAATTTAACGGTGAGGTTCCGAGTTCTCAGGTAGATTTGGAATCTTTGGCCGGAGTAGGGCGAAAAACGGCAAATGTTTTGCGTAATGTTTGGTACAACCAACCGACAATGGCGGTTGATACTCATGTTTTTCGTATTGCACATCGATTAGATTTCAGCCAAGGAAAAAATCCTCTTGAAGTTGAGAAGGATTTACTTAAAGTTTTGCCTGATAAATACTTAATGTATGCCAATCACTGGTTAGTTTTGTTCGGGCGCTATATTTGCAAAGCGCAACGTCCGGAATGCGATAAATGTCCGATTTCAGGATATTGTCATAGTGAAGATAAAAGAATTTAGTAAAAAAGCCCCCTTGCTGCAAGGGGGCTTTTGTTGGTTAAGATAGTTTACCAACTATAATTTACGCCAAGACCGAATGCTGTAGCATCATAGTCTGAGCCAAAGGTATAATTAACCCAGCCGTAGGCCGACAGAGCATCGGTAAAGCCGTAACGGCCGCCGAGTTCAATCCGGCCGAGCGTGCCGTCATCATAGGTGCTAAGCTTGTTCAAGCCGGTAACTTTGACACTGTCACCACTAGTAACAGTTTGGATTATGCTCGGTTTGATATAAACCTTGGCTGTATCAATCTGTTTTTCCAGCTTGGCACCGAGTTCAGCTTCAAGATGTTTGATATCTTTCCAGCTGTATTCTTTACCGACATTGTCTTTCGCATCGTCAAAGTTGATTTGCGTATAGTACAAGCCCAGACTTGGCTCCAATATTAAGTTGTCGCTCAGCTCGTAGCTGTGTCCGGCTTCAACGCTGGCGCCAAACTCTACGCCGTCGGTGTCAAATTTGGCAATACCGTCATTGGTCTTGGCGTCAGCTTGCTGAATGCCGCCGTAAACCGTAGCAAATAACCAGTTCATGTTCTTGTCATAACGATAGTATAAACCGGCAAGATAACTGTCGATGTCGATTTCGGAACCGATATTGGAACGAACTTTGTCGGCTTTGCCGGAAAGGTCGTATTCGCCTTTGCGGTAAGAGGCAAAGACACCGAGGGTATTATTGACATCGCTTTGAACATCAAATCCGGCTTCAACGCCCCAGATGTCAGCATCCATTTTAACCGGCTTGTCGATAGTAGCGGTTTCGCCTTGAGCCGTTACCCAGATGTTACGAAGCTTCTGTCCATCCCATTCGGCGGAATAAATGCCGCAATTCGGGCAATATTCACGTCCGGCAGCAACTTTGTTGCGAACATTGCGAACAACGCTGCGGGTCTGTTCAATTGCGGCTTCGTGCAAGCCCATACCGGCGATTACTTCAGGGGTAATTCCTGATGAAGACAAATACCAAGCAGAACCTTTTTCGTTGCCTTTTGCGTTATATTTTGCTTCCCATATATAAGGATTGCCTATTATACGTGAAACATTAAATTTTGCAGCAGTTTCAGTATTATCATCAGGTGCGTTGACAAATAAACTCATAATATCTTCTGGGTTGTTTAAAAATTCTTTGTTTATTACATCCAATATAACGTTTGTTGTGCCTGCAATATCGCCGGAAACATTAATAATTCCATGTTCTAACGTATTATTTTCTTTATTTGCGCGTATTTTTATATTTAGCACAGAATTTTCTTTTGCGTTGTATTCTTGCGTATATAAAATTGATTTTATTCCCATATTAAGTTCAGAACCGGCATTTAAAGTTAAAGAACCTTTGTGAGTTAAGATAATATTATCGGCAAGGTTAATTTTTCCCGAGTTATTAATATTATTTTCTATAACGCTTTTTGTATTGTTAATATTAATTGAACCGTTTGCGGTTATATTTGTCAGGCCTTGTTTTGAAATAGATTCATTAAGAATAAAACTGTTGTTAACGGTTAAAGTTCCATCATTATCTATATTTTTGTTATTTACGGTTTTTTCATTTAAAGTCAGGCTTTTTCCTTTTTGAATATCTATTAATCCGTTATTTTCAAGTAAATTGTTTATTGTAACATTTGATGTATCAGCCGTTAATACACCGCCATTGTTAACAATAGTTTTTCCTTTACCGTCAATGCCTTTATTTAAAATTAAGTTTCCGTCTTTTTGAACGTTTAATTCACCGTTGTTAGAAATTGTGTTGTTATTTGTGAATTGTGCTAAAATTTGGGTGGCATGTCCTTCTTTTATGGTAACTTTGCCATTGTTAACGGTTTCGTTGCCAAAAGTTGTAGCGTTAGCCGTATTTTCTGCACGAACTTCTGCTCCGGCTTCAATGGTTGTGTTTCCGTTGCCCATAATTCCGCCGTCAAGAACAAGCAAGGCGGATTTTGTTACCAAAATACTTCCCGTCATCAGGTTTATGTCATTATTTTGAACGGAGTCCTTATTGTTTTTGAAAGTATTGGTACCTTCAAAAACGGCCATGCCTGAATCCAGCCTTATGGCACCGCCGGCCAATGCGCCATAAGCAGCTGATTCTGAAAAGTTGTTTTCAAATGTTGTATTTTTGAAATAAACTGTGGCTCCTTCATTGTTATATTGACCGCTATTGAAAGCGCCGCCGCCTAATTTTGCTTGATTATTATCAAAGACACAGCTATCTATCTCAATATCATATTTTGACATATGAAAAATTGCGCCGCCTAATTTTGTAGTAGAGTTTCCTGAAAATGTTGAGTTTTTTATTGAGGCGATACGGCCGTGATAGTCAATATTTTCAAATTGTTGATTGTATATAGCTCCGCCGCCGCCGCTTAATGATTTGTTGTTTAAAAAAGAGCTGTCTGAAATAGACATTATGTCACCCCTGTTATAAAGTGCTCCTCCAAAGCCAGTAGCGGTATTATTCTCAAAAACAGAATTTGATATTGTTGATTTGTCTTGAGAATCAAAATATAAAGCACCACCATTTTTATTGGTTTGGTTACTGTATGTTTTTCCGTTGAAGTCTTGAGCAAAAGTGTTACTGGATATTGAAAATAACAAGGTTGCACAAGAAGCTAAAAGGTATAGTTTTCTAGTCATATTTGCTCCTTAATAAGTGTTGAATTTAAACGTTGGTTTTCGGATAGACGTATTTTTACTATTTTTTTACAAAAAAATCAAGTAAAAACAGTATATAGCTTTTTTATAAACTGTTGAATTTAAACCAACGTTTATGCACAGAAAAAATAAACCCCTTCTTAAACAAAGAAGGGGTTTTAACATTTAGCTGAGAGCTTTTAAATCATAGCCATACCGCCGTTGATGTTGATTGTCTGACCGGTAATGTACTGAGCTTCGTCAGAGGCCAGAAAAGCTACGACATTAGCAATATCCTGAGCTTCGCCGAGTTTGGCTTCAGGAATTTTAGCTAACAAAGCAGCTTTAACATCATCAGGTAAGACATCAGTCATAGGCGTGCGGATAAAGCCCGGAGCGATAGAATTTACGGTAATACCGCGAGAACCGACTTCCTGAGCCAAGCATTTGTTCATGGCAATCATGCCGGCTTTGGAAGCAGAATAGTTTGCCTGTCCAGCATTTCCGGTAACACCGACAACCGAAGCGATGCCGATGATACGGCCGAAACGGCGTTTCATCATGCCGCGAACGGCGGCTTTTGCCAATTTGAAACCGGCTGTCAGGTTGACATCCAAAACCAGCTGCCAATCTTCGTCACTCATGCGGATGAAAAGATTGTCTTTGGTTAAACCTGCATTGTTGACCAAAATGTCAATGCGTCCGAATTTTTCTTCAACGTCTTTTATAAGTTGGGCAATGGAATCGGCATTGGTCAAATCTGCAACAAAATATTCAACATTATCGCCGAGTTCGCTTTTGAGTTTTTCCATATTGTCGGTGCGACGGTCAGTCAAAGCCAAAATAGCGCCCTGAGCGTGTAATGTGCGGGCAATTTTGTCACCAAGGCCGCCGTTGGCGCCGGTAATTAATGCAACTTTATTTGTAAGTTCAAACATATTTTTTTCCTTTACTGTTTGTTATAAATTTTTTGCCAGTTCTTCAATTTCGGCAGGCGTGCATACAGAAGCAGTATTAATGTCTTTATATCCACGTTTTACCATGCCTGAAAGCACTTTTCCGGCACCTAATTCATAAATGTCGGTAACTGATTGGTTGTGAAGGTAAGCCATGGTTTCGCGCCAACGCACAGAACCTGTAATTTGTTCAACCAAACGTTTAATAATTTCTTTTTCGTCGCTGACGGGTTCTGCCAAAACATTGGCAATCAGCGGAATTTGTGCCGGATTCGCCTGTACTTCCATAAATACCCGTGCCATAACTTCGGCAGCCGGTTGCATCAATGGGCTGTGAAAAGGAGCGCTGACCGGCAGTTTTATACACCTTTTGGCACCGAATTCTCCGGCAATTTCGACAGCTTTTTCAATGGCAGCCATATGTCCGGACAAAACAACCTGTCCTTCAGAGTTGTCATTGGCGGCAACGCACAAGTTGTTTGCGTCGGCACAGGCTTCAACCAAAGAACTTACTTCGCTGAAAGACAAGCCTATGACTGCAGCCATACCGCCGACGCCTAAAGGGACAGCCTTTTGCATGGCATCGCCACGTGCACGCAGCAAGCGGGCAGTGTCAGCCAAAGAGAATACTCCGGCCGCACAAGCGGCAGAATATTCGCCTAATGAGTGGCCGGCAACAAATGCCGCTTTATCTTTCAGATTAATACCGAATTCTTTTTCCAAAACTCTGACAACAGCCATTGAAACAGCCATTAATGCAGGTTGTGTGTTTACGGTCATCGTCAGTTCGTATTCCGGACCGGATGTCATCAGTTGGAATAAATTTTGATTGAGAGTGCTGTCAACTTCTTCAAAAACTTCTCTGGCAGAGGCAAAGTTGTCAGCCAAATCTTTTCCCATGCCGACAAATTGAGAACCTTGGCCGGGAAAAACAAAAGCGTTTTTCATAAAAAACCTCTTTTCTTATTGTTATCAGGCATTGTTTAAGCTTAAAAAACCCAAAAAGTCAAGTTAAAAAACCTTTTGTTAACCATAGAGAAAGAATCTGCCCCATATAATGAACGGAATAAACTAACCTTTGGAGATGATATGATGTTTGAACTTGTTCCGGGTCTTGCAAAAAAAGATTTTATTATCAATTTAAGATTATGTTCCGTTTTGTTTGAAGACAATAAATTATATCCGTGGATTTTTCTTGTTCCCAGAAAAGAAAACACCAAAAATATGACTTTTTTGACCATGGAAGAAAGAATGCAGCTGATGAAAGAAATAGCTCTCTGCGAGGAAGTTATGGTCGAAATGTTTAAGCCTGCACAAACAAATGTGGCAATGATCGGTAATAAAACGCCGCAATTGCATGTACATGTCATTGCAAGGGCAGAAGGGGATCCTGATTGGCCGGGGACGGTTTGGGACGGTCACAGCGAAAAATATGACAGTGCGGATAAACAGAAAATTATCAATGAAATAAAAAAAGCAATAATGATCAAAATGACAGACCCGCGTTTTTATCAGCATTAATAACGGAAAAACAATGGCTAAAAAACAGAAAAAACCGACCTTATATTATCAGATAAGCCGCAGATTATATGGAATAGGGCTTATTTTTGTGTGCCTTATCCTTTTGGGGGCAGTTTGTTTTTATTCTCCGGCGGACAGCTCTTTTAACAAAGCCGGTGGAAAAATAAGCAATTTACTTGGTAAGTTCGGGGCGGATAGTGCTGATGTTATTATAACATTTTTCGGTATTGCCCTGCCTATTTATTTTACGGCATTTTTTCGCTGGGGTTATGCCTTGTGTCGGTTGCAACCGCTAAAACATTATTGGCTGCGCTTTTTTGCATGGATTTTCGGTTTGTTTTTTACGGCTTTGGCTCTTCATCCTGTTGCTTTGGGCGGAGAAACGGGAAAACTTTTATCAAAGCATTTAATGCTTGCTCTTCCTGTTTTTTCCTATCGTAAAGAATGTGTGACAGTTGTTGCCGCAATAATCGGTTTTTGGGCTTTGAATTATGCCGTGGCTCTTCCTTTAAAGTTTTGGCGTGATTGTATAAAAAGTATTTTAACCTGTATTTACAGAGGAATATTGCTTTCAGCAAAAATTGTTGCTTTATGTTGCCGCCGTTTGACAGCCATGAGGGTTCATCTGCCGGTTAGAACCGGTAAAGAAAAGAAAGAGCCCGCCTTTCATCTTGATGAAAAAGTTATGCTTTCCGATGATGAAGCCCCTGAAGTAGTGGCTCCGAAAATAAAATTGAAACCGGAACCTAAATCCAAGACCTCTAAAAAGTCGGTGGCTGAAGATAAAAAGCCGGCAGCCAAAGACGGATATAATTATCCGTCGCTTGATTTGCTTTCCAGGCCTAAAAATAATACGGCCGGAACAATCAGTGAAAAAGAGCTTGAAGCTATTGCCGCCAAACTTGAATCTGTTTTGCAGGAGTTTGGCGTTAACGGCAAAATTGTCAAAATCCGCCCCGGTCCGGTGGTAACATTATATGAGTTGGAACCTGCTCCGGGGACAAAAACAGCCCGCGTTATAGGTCTTGCCGATGACATAGCCCGTTCAATGTCAGCCGTTTCGGTTCGTATTGCCGTCGTTTCCGGCAAAAATACAATCGGTATCGAACTACCGAATACGACCCGCGAAATTGTATGGCTGCGCGATCTGTTTGAAAGCGGTGCTTTTTCTGACAGCAAAAATGCTTTGAATGTTGTTTTGGGTAAAGATATTGGCGGTGAAAATACTTATGCCGATTTGGCAAAAATGCCTCATTTGCTGGTTGCCGGAACAACCGGTTCGGGTAAGTCCGTCGGAATGAATTCGATGATTTTATCATTGCTTTACCGTATGCGACCCGATGAATGCAAACTGATTATGATTGACCCTAAAATGTTGGAATTTTCAGTTTATAACGGTATTCCGCATTTGCTTACTCCGGTTATTACCGATCCGGCAAAAGCTGTTTTGGGTTTGAAATGGGCGGTTAAGGAAATGGAAGACCGCTATCGCGCTATGGCTCAGCTGAATGTTCGCAATATTTCAGGCTATAATAAACGTTTGGAAGAAATCCGCGAAAGCGGTGAAAAACCTGTCAGAACCGTTCAAACCGGTTTTGATATGGAAACCGGAGCTCCTATTTATGAGCAGCAGGAAATTGATTTGACGCCGTTGCCTTATATTGTGATTGTCGTTGATGAAATGGCGGATTTGATGCTGGTTGCAGGCAAAGAAGTTGAGGCAGCTATTCAGCGTTTGGCACAAATGGCGCGTGCGGCCGGTATTCACCTCATTTTGTCGACGCAACGTCCGTCTGTTGATGTTATTACCGGCGTTATTAAGGCAAACTTCCCGACACGCATCAGTTTTCAGGTAACATCCAAAATTGACAGCCGTACCATTCTTGGCGAACAGGGAGCCGAGCAGTTACTCGGTATGGGTGACATGCTTTATATGCCGGCGGGGCAGCGTCCGATACGTGTTCACGGCAGCTTTGTCAAGGACAGCGAAGTTGAAGCTATTGTAGAATATTTAAAAGCCCAGAGCAAACCCGAATATGTTGAAGCAGTAACCGAAGGTGAGCTGAATGTTAAAGATTCCGGTTCGGTTTTTGATAAGACTGCAATGGGAGGCGGTGGTGCCGGCGGCGATGAAGACTTATATGCACAAGCGGTTGAAATTGTTCGTAATGACAAGAAAACGTCAATCAGTTATGTTCAGCGACGTTTGCGCATAGGCTATAACAGGGCTGCTTTGCTTATTGAACGTATGGAAGACGAGGGAATTATTTCTGCTCCTGACCATACGGGAAAACGCACTATTGTCGGATAAAGTTAATCACTAACGCCAAAATTGCCGTTAACCAGCAGCATGAGAGCTATCAGAAATCCAATCATGGAAAATCCGGCTTGAACGGATATGTTGTCAGGAATTTTATTGTATTTGTTTAATCCGAACACAAATATCGGAGCTGTCAATAGCAGGGCCGTAACGTACCCGGGGTTTGGCGCAACACGCAGAGCCAGTGTTTTGGCAGTAATTAAAGCCGCGCTGAAAGCAATTATATACAATCCGGCTTTAACTGCCTTTGGAGCAAAAACTTCTTTTACAAAGTCTTTTAAACCGGTTTTTTGCTGCCTGATAAACCAAAAAGCATTGACAGCTCCGCTGACGAAGGTTGCAACAGTTAAATAATAGACAATAGCGCTCCAAACCGATGATCCCCGCATAGCTATTTCTTTAGTGGCGATGCTCATTCCTGCCAATGACAAGATTGCAGGCAACATATATTCTGCAAGTTGTTCTGAAACCTGACTTTTTATCATATACCAATAACTGACGGTAAAACCGAACAATAGCAGTATGATTGTAATAACGGTTGTTCCGTCATTCAGCATGTTTTGAAATTGCTCGGGCGTAAGAGCCCACCAAAAAATCGTGGTTGCCATAGCTGTTAAAGCCATAACGCGGGATGTGGGGCCAGCTCCGTATTTTGCCGAAGCAAAGAAAAGGTGTGAATCATAAACAGCAATCATAACCCCTTGAGCAGTCAATAAAAACCAATAAAAGGCCGAGGAAGGCACTTCAAAAAGAAAACAGAAAGGAAAGAAAAATACGGAAATTCCTATGCCGCGCCAAATCCCCAGCAGATAGCCGTTAAGCTTGTAATGCTGGTTAAATAAAGTATAAACGGCCGTAAAAAAGCCGTATATCAAACCATTGATAATCCAGAGCATATTTTTATCCTTCGGATATAAAATAACTCCGTATTTTCCGAAAAAAAGGTTTAGAGCGATTTTATTTTATTTTGAATGTTATTTTTCAATGTTATGTTTTTTTCAAAGAAAATTGCAGCAGTTCTGTCGAGAATGGCGCAAGCTTCTTTGGGAGATATTGTCTTTTTTTCTAAGGCTTGCGCAATCTCAGTCATTGTTGTTCCGGCTTCTTCCAGTTCTTGAAATGTGAGATTTATTATAAAAGTGATAACATTTTGAGGCTGTTTTTGCCATGCTTCCGTCATATTTGTTTTTTGTTTACGGAGATCTTGCTCATATATTTCGATTTCATCGGCGTAGGCACGTAAAAATTCCTGCTGGTAGTTTTTCATGATATATCCCTGTTGCTCGCAGACAAAAGGATAAACGGAAAGATGTTTAAAAGTTACGGCTGTCATGAAATTTTGAGGCTCGTCAATGGCAATGATGTTTTTGTACAGGTTATAAGCTTTAATATAGCTGTAAGAGCAGGATATTAATATAAGTGCAGGCAATAAAATAACAGTAACAATTTCACCGACTGTCGGTTTTTTACGCAGCGTAATTTGGGGATTATTATCACTGTTGTGTTTGTTTATGGCATTTTGGATGCGGCGCATAATAAAAGAAGTTAAAATAATGACTGTAATTTCAATAAGAAGCCATATAAGTATTTCGTCCGGCATAAAAATAGAAAGAAGAGAATCTATGATAAAAAGGCAAGGGGCAAACCACAAGAAAATATGAGTTAACCTGTCAGGAGAGATTGTATTTTTTATATTCATAAATAATGGAAAAACAAAGAAAAAAGGAAAAATCCAAGCGCGTATGGTCGGATTGGCTTTTATTCCGCTGCTACGCAGAATTTGCCAGTTTTTATAAAACCAATAAAGCTGATAAAATCCTAAGGATAATATGTTCAGCCAGAAAACGCGGGTGCTGGATATTGCAAAAAAGCAGATTTTGTCAGAAGTTTTAGTTTGTTTTTGCTGTTTTTTCATTTGTCAGTCCGAAAAGTAAGAAAGCCCCGCTGCAAAAAACGGGGCTTTTGAGCTTATTTATTAAAGGATTCAATCCAAGAAACAATGGTAGACTGCGGATTTAGTCCGACTTTGGTGTCAACCTGTTTGCCGTCTTTGAACAAAAACATGGTTGGAATACTGCGGATTCCGTAGTTGGCGGCGGTATTTGGAGCATCATCAACATTCATTTTGCAGATTTTTACTTGGTCGCCCATTGCTTTGTCAACTTCTTCCAAAATAGGGCCGAGCTGGCGGCAGGGGCCGCACCATTCCGCCCAAAAGTCGACCAATACCAAACCCTTGCTGTTCAATACTTCATTTTCAAACTGTGCATCATTAATTGCTAACATAGATTTTCCTTTCGATTGTGCTTTGTCGCTCATTATATATTCATTTAATCAGATATATTAAAGGTTCTCTTGATAAAAACAATATTTATTTTATAAGATTTCCATCATATTCGCACTGTTTGTCCACAGAATATAGGTTTTAACCTCTTTTTCGGGATATATTTTTTGCAGCAAAAGCTTATAGGCTTTTAATTGTGCAACATATGCAGATGGAACGTCATTTGTGGTTTTTGCCGGTTGTCTGTTCGTTTTGAAATCGACAATGATAACTTGCTTTTTATTAATAACCAACCTGTCAATCTGTCCTGATATGATTTTTCCTCCGGCTTCTCCCATAAGAGGCACTTCTGCTTTTGAAGAGGGGCCGAAAACGCTGCCGAATGAGGGGTTATCCAATAGGGATAAAATTTCAAAGCAGATTTTTTCAACCTCTTTATTGTCGAATTCCGGTGCTTTTTGCTTTAAGAAGTCGATAATTTTAAATTGCCTTTCTGCCGGCTGAATTTCCGGCAGAAATTGCAACAGTTTATGAATGAGCGAACCTCGTTTGTAAAAAATGCCGTCATTTTTAACCGCTAAAGGAGAAATTACGGCAGGTTCATCATCCGGACGCGATGGGGTAAGAGGTTTTGATAGCGGCAGTTCTTCAGAGGCAGGCTTGAACATAAAATCCGGAATTGCCGTTTGATTGTTTATTTGTTCGGCTGTTTCTTCTTTTTTCGGCGTCAACTCTTGCCGGTTGGATAAAGTCCAAACATTTTTTGCCTCATTCAAAGAGGCGATTTTGGTAAAACTGTTTTTAAACAGATTGTACCACGAGTTTTCCGGTGATTTGTTTTTTTTGCGATAGCCGCAAAAAATCATACGGTCTTCGGCGCGAGTTACTGCTACATACATTAAACGGCGATATTCTTCAAACATCTTTGTTTTTTTATATTTATGCAAGCGGTCGCAAAATTTGTTATAATCTGATGCCGACGTCGGATAGAGAAATAAATTTTTATCCCATAAAATCCCTGATTCGCGCGAACTTTTTGGAATTCTGGTCGTGTCGGGCAAAATAACGATAGGTGCTTGAAGTCCTTTTGAGCCGTGAACCGTCATTATTTTTACCAGATTGTTTTTACCTTGTTCGACCTCGCGTTTTATTTCAACGTCATCAGATGTAATCCACTCAATAAAGTTTTGCAGTGTCGGAATGTGTTCCTGCTCAAAAGAAATGCTCAGGTTGATAAACTCGTCCAATCCGTCTTCGGCTTCGGGTCCCATACGTTCGTAAAATTTTTTTCTTCCGCCCATTTCGCTCAAAACATAGTTATAAAGCTCAAAAGGACGCATAAAGTCAACTTTGTTGAAAAGTTTTTTTAAACTTTCTGAAACCTCGGTGTAATTTGAGTTGGTAAGCAATGAACTCCACAAGCTGCCGGAGCGCTTGCAGCATAATGTAAACAAATCATCATCATTCAGCCCGAAAAGCGGTGATTTAAGGACTTCCGCCAAGCTTAAGTCATCGTCGGGAAGAAGTAGAAAGCGGCCAAGGCTGATCAAATCCTGAACGGCAATCTGTTCTATGAGATGAATACGGTCAATACCGGCAACGTTAATGTTAAGGTTTTTGCATTCACGGATAAATTCCTGACAAAATCCGTCCCGGCTGCGAACCAGAATCAAAAAATCTCCATATTGCACAGGACGTTGTTTTGATTGTAATATTTCGCCGGATGAAACCATGTTTTTTATTTTTTCGGCAATAGCTTTGGCCATTTGCGAAGATGTTGATATTTTTTGAATTCGTTGAACCGGAGGCATCCATTCGTCATTTTGAACTTCGTTTTCCGGTTCAATCATTTCCCAAAATTCAACTTCGCCTCCTTCACCTTTGCGGAAAGGAACATGTTCAATGTTTTCGCCTTCGGAAGCGACGCCGCGGCGAATATTTTCGTTGGCAAACAGCTGGTTGACCGCAGCCAATATAGCCGGCGCCGAACGGAAAGATATTTCCAGATTTACTTTTTCAAAATTTGGTGCCAGTTTGGAAAAATGGTCACGCATCTCATCAAATTTGTCGGGATCTGCTCCCTGAAAACTGTAGATTGATTGTTTGCGATCGCCGACGGCAAAAATTGTTCGGGAATTTTCGGAACTGCCTTCACCGGCAAAAAATTCATCACAGATTGATTGAATGATTGCCCATTGGTCAGGCGAGGTATCTTGTGCTTCGTCTATCAAAATATTATCAATGCCGCCGTCAAGCTTGAATAACACCCATTTTGCCGCTTCTCTGTTGTCAAGAAGATTGCGAGTCAGCAAAATAATGTCGCTGAAATCCATTTTTGCGTGGCTGCGTTTGAAATCGTTGTATCTTTTTATGAGTTCCGAGGCCAGCAGCAAAACGGCTTTTGTCGATTGGTAAAGTTTGAATGATTTTAGACTGTCTAAAAGTTCAAGGCAGCGTTCTCCTTCTGACAGGAATATTTCTGCAAAATCCGGATTTTTATTTAAAATTTTATTTCGTGAAATACTGCGCGGTTCATTTTTTCCGGTTAAAAATACAAGCATATATTCGGTATAATTGCGTATGTCGTAGCGTCCGTCTGCCCATGGAGCAACATCTTCCATTCCGGCAGCAGCTAAACGGCGCAAGTCTTCTATTGGCGTGTTGTTTGCAAATTCTTCGATAATTTGTTCTTCGGATATATTATCCGATATTTTAAGTTTTTTTGAAACGGCAGCCAGAAGTTTGTCATCTCCGCCATAATTTTTTATTGCCTGCTCTATTTTACTGCGTTCTGAAATAATTGCATTAATAACGGCGGGAAAGCTGTATTCGCTGATATTTTCGGTAATAAAAGCCATAGCTTGTCCGAACGGGCTTTCAGGATTTTGTCCGGCTTCTGCAATAATTTTATTTTTTACATCTGTTATGGCTTCAAGAGATGAGCGGTCATCCATAATTTCAAAATATGGCGAAATATTGGCTTCAAGCGGAAAACGTTTAAGAACTTCCTGACAAAAACTGTGAAACGTCTGTATTTTTATGCCGCCCGGCGTTTCGAGCAATATAGCAAAAAGCTGGCGGGCTTTTGCTTTTAATTTGTTCAGGCTTTTAACATCGGCAGGCAGTTTTCCGTATAACTTATCAAGTTCATTTTCCAATTCAGGATCGTCGGCAATGGCCCATTTTCCCAATCTTTCGGCAATACGCAGGTTCATTTCGACAGCGGCGGCCTTTGTATAGGTCAGGCATAATATTTTGGCAGCGTTGACACCTTCAAGCAAAAGGCGCAAAACCCTGTCGGAAAGAACTTTTGTTTTGCCCGTGCCGGCCGAAGCGCCGACCCATATGGACTTTTTCGGCGCAGCAGCAAGACGTTGCTGGCGGGTTGCAATGGCGCTCAATTGCATACGGGAAGAAAGAATGTCGTCATTATTCGTCATTGTCATTAATCTCCCATTCGTCACAGCGTGACAAGTGGATATAATCGGAGTGGTTTAATATATACTTAGGGTGGGGCTTGGTTATATATCCGGTGTTTTCATCGTCAAAAAGGTTTATAAGTTTTTTAATGATGGTAAAATTGTCATCCAAAACTTTTTGAATTTCTTTTTCTACGCTGACGGTTTTGTTGCCGAGCATCCAATAGCTTATTTTTTGGACGGTTGCTGCCGGAATGTCTTCAAAACCGCCTTGTTCGGCAATAATTCCCTCTATCGGCAATTGGGGAGCGTAACCGGCTGATATTTCTTTTGCAGTGTGAGCTTGTCCCGTTTTGTAGTCGATAATGCTGAGGCTGCCGTCGTTGTTTTGGTCAATGCGGTCTGCTTTGGCGCCGAGCGTAAACATTCCTCCGGTAGACTGAAAACTTATGGTTCCTTTGGTTTCGCAATAGGTTTGTTTTATATTATCACGATTATTTTTTTCTGTTTCAATAATCCATTTGATTATTTTCTGCATTCTCGGCCACCAAAAGGTACGCACTTCATCATTGATATTGTTTTTATCGAAAGATTCTAAGCTTAGGTTCGACAAGATATCTTCGGCGTTTGCCGGAAGCTTATGTGGGTATATTTTATAAAATTTTTCTAATATTTCATGAACGACAATGCCTAAATCGACAGCGTCAAGCGGTGGTATAATATTATCACATTTGCGAAGTTTTAGTATTTTTGACGCAAAAATGCTGTAAGGGTCATAAATCAGCTTTTCGACATCGCTGGCCCAAAGTTCGCGCGGACGCGCGGATAGCGGCGGTTTGGGGCATGGCGGAGAAATCGGCGTTATTTTATTTGTACGGTCAAATTGCCGGCTCCAGCCGAGATAAGGAGATGATTGCAATACAGCAGGATTGAATCCTGAAGCTTTGAGAATCGTTTCAAGCCTCATCCACCAGCGCGATTTGACCATAGGGGTTCCCTGAACCCTTTCCGCACGAGTTAAATAAACTTCTTTGCCGCAAGCCATTTCGCAGAAATCATGCGCGAAAACGCCGATCGCTTTTTCAGGAAGGGGAAAGCCGAAATCTTTTTTCATCGGCCGTGACATCCATGCGCCGGAAGACGCATTTTCAGGCATGGTTCCTTCATTTAGGCCGCTGACGATGATTGTATCAAAAGTGCAAAGCCGTGCTTCAATCGGCCCCAGAATACGCAGGCGCGGATGGGAACCGTATTTGCTACGTACCATTGTGCCAGAAAGCAAGGCTTCAAACAAGTTGGCATATTGGCCTTGCGGAACTGAGCCTAATGTTTCAGCTGCTTCCAACAAGCTGCTCAGTAGATTTGCCGCCGTTTCGCCGGCTTCTCCGGCCCATAAAACATCGGTACCGCTCTTGTCGGGACGGGCAGCTAAGGCTTCAGCCAATCGGATATGGGCTTCCAGTAAATCTTTGAAAGCAGCTTGTGGTTGGGACATTAATTCAGATAATTCGGAAAAAATTTTTTTCTGTTCTGAAATAAAATCGGTATCTTCTGCATTTCGATTTTTACGGCTGCGAAGGATGTTTTTTTCATAATCTCGTATTTTTGCCCGAATTGCGGAAGAGCCGGTTCCTATGCAGGTAAAAGGGTTTTTGTACAGGCTCAGCAAAGGAAGAGGAGCAAAGTCAGAGGCGCATACTTTGGCAATTAATCGAAGAAAAATTCCTTGCGGTGTCTGAATCAGCGGAATACCCGCCGAATCGTCCGCCTGAATGTTCCAACGTAAAAGTTCATTGGAAACGCGGCGGGCAAAATTGCGGTCTTCGGTAATCAGCGCAGTAGTCTTTTCCGGCGTTTCAAGATTGTGGCGCATAATGGCTGCAACGGTTAACGCTTCTTCCCTTGAGTCGCGGCAATTGATAAGATTAAGGCCGGCAACGGCTTGATCAGATAAAGGATTTTGTTTTAAGTTCCGCCATTTATCCGTTATGGAGGCGGGACGCATGGCTTCCGACAAGAGTTTTTCTCTTTCGGGATTGACGGAAGAAGCAATATCGGGAATGTCCGTGCGAGATAACCCCAAAAAGTCCAACAGCTGCTTAAGTTCAAATTGAGGATGCGTTTCGTCAATTTGTTCCCATGACGGATCGTCAAGATATTTATCAAGGCCTGATAGATAAACATGGCCGTTCGGCAGTTCGGATACTGTTTTGACGAGCTGTTTCATTGCCGGAAAGGTCGCTGTTGTTCCGGCGATGATAATTTCTCCTGTCGGCGGATTTTTCTGCCAAGCGTTGTTTTGCCCGTTAAGTAGGGCATTGTTGTATCGGCTAATGTCGGTCAAATTTCTTTCGGCTAAAATCTGCGGAAAAAATTCGGTTATTATTTTTAAGAAAGATAATGTGTTTTGCCAGTGGGCTGCATATTCTTCGGGAACCAGATTTTCTAATGCCGAAAAATCTAACTGTTCGTTACCGGCCATATCTACCATTGTTGCCAATTCTCGGGCAAGAAAACAGGCTTGGGCAAAGGACAGGCTTTCAAGGCTGAAATTGTCCGGACGGGCGGTAATCAGGCGGATAAAAATCAACAGCCGCTCAGCAGGACTGACAACCGGCGGCAAATTTAAATCGTTTCCGGCAAAGAAGAATCCGTCTTCGTCAATGCTGCCCAACGGCATAATGCGCGGCAACAAGGTTGCGTTCATACCGTGAAGACGAATAAAAGCGTTACGCAGTTCCCTTACGGCGCGGCGATTGGGTAAAAATACGGTTACGTCTGTCAGGTCGAGAAGATTGCCGCTGTATTGTTTTAAAAGTTTGGCGGCAAGAATGTCGACCAATGAGCAACTTGAGGGTATGTTATATATATGCGGCAAACTTTTTCCTTATTTCAATTCCTGTATAAATTTTTCCAAAGCGCGGCGGCGATGGGATATTTGGTTTTTAACATCATCTCCGAGCTCGGCAAAAGTTTGTTCATAACCTTCGGGAATAAAAATCGGATCATATCCGAAACCGTTGCTTCCCTTTGGATATTGAGCAATAGAGCCGTCAACGCGCCCTTCAAAAATTTTGGTTTTCTGGTTGGGGCAGGCAAGAGCTAAACAGCAGGAAAAATGAGCTTTACGGTTGTTTGAACCTGATTCTTTAATTTCATTGAGCAACATTTTCATGCCTTCTTTAAAATTACGGTCAGGCGCATAACGTGCCGAATAAACGCCGGGACGGCCGTCAAGAACATCGACGCATAGTCCGGAATCGTCGGCCAGACAGGGAAGACCGCACATTAAGCTAATAGCGTTGGCTTTTATTTTTGCGTTTTCTTCAAAAGTCGTGCCGGTTTCTTCAACGTCGCCGAGGCGCAGTTCGGCAGCAGATTGTACTTCAATTTTTAAAGGGGCAAGAAGCGTTTTTATTTCGGCTATTTTTCCGGCATTATGACTGGCAACGACTAATTTTGTTATTTTCATTTATTTTACTCCCAAAACTTCTTTTTGCTTGGCAATCAACTGTTTTATGCCATCTTTGGCCAAAGCCATTAATTCATTAAATTCTTTTTCTTCGAACGGGTCTTCTTCGGCTGTTCCTTGAATTTCAACGATTTTTCCGCTTTCTGTCAATACAAAATTCATATCAACCTGAGCGTGAGAATCTTCTTCATAATCAACGTCGATAATTTTGTCGCCGGCATGAATGTCGCAAGATACGGCGGCTATAAATTCTTTAATCGGGTTTGTTTTTAATTTTTTGTCGTCAATCAGTTTCTGAATAGCCTGATACAGTGCTACAAAACCACCGGTGATTGAGGCTGTACGCGTTCCGCCGTCAGCCAGAATAACATCACAGTCGACACAAATGGAAATATCTCTCATTTTGGTAAGATCGACAACAGAGCGCAAAGAGCGTCCGATAAGCCGTTGAATTTCCTGCGTGCGTCCGGACGGCTGTTTGAGTTCGCGAGGTGTACGCTGACGGTTGGAGCGTGGCAACATGCTGTATTCGGCGGTAATCCATCCGCGATTTTGCCCTTTGAGCCAATTCGGAACCTTTTCTTCAACGCTGGCCGTGCATATAACGTGGGTATTGCCGAACTTTACGAGGCAAGAGCCTTCGGCATAAGGGTTATATCCGGGAATCAGCTCGATATTACGGAGCTGGTTGTTTTTTCTATTGTTGTTGCGCATAGTCTTTCTCTGAAGTTTTTACCATAGTTATAGATAGAATATTTTGGAAAGATTGGCAATAAAAAACCGGAGAAATGTCTCCGGTTTTTGTGTTATCCTACTTTTATTCCCGAGCGTTTGCGCTGTATCGGGTCAAGAATACGCTTACGCAGGCGAATGGTTTTCGGCGTAACCTCAAGCAACTCGTCATCCTGAATATAAGACAATCCTTCTTCTAAGCTGATACGGCGCGGCGGGGTCAGGCAAATGGCTTCATCTTTGCCTGCTGCACGGATATTTGTCAGCTGTTTCGAACGGCAGGGATTGATTTCCAAATCGTTCGGTTTTGTGTGTTCGCCGATAATCATGCCGACGTATACCGGAACGTTCGGATCAATAAACATCGGGCCGCGGTCTTCAAGTTTCCACAAGGAATAAGCGATGGCCGTACCGTTTTCGCTTGAGATCAAAACACCGTTGCGGCGGCCTTCAATTTCGCCTTTGTGCGGTTCGTAAGCATAAAAACTGCGGTTCATAACGCCGGTGCCGTGGGTATCGGTCAAAAATTCGGAATGATATCCGATTAAACCGCGGGTCGGGGCGTGGAAAATCAAGCGGACTTTGTTGCCTGCCTGAGCGGGGATCATTTCAATCAGTTCTGCACGGCGGGAACCCATTTTTTCAACAACGGTACCTGAAAATTCTTCATCAACGTCAACAACAACTTCATCAACCGGTTCAAGAATATTTCCGTTTTCGTCTTTATGGAAGACTACGCGAGGACGGGAAATTGACAATTCAAAGCCTTCGCGGCGCATGGTTTCGATCAATACGCCGAGTTGGAGTTCGCCGCGTCCGGCAACTTCAAACGCATCGGAGTTTGGGGTGGTTGTTATTTTGAGCGCGATATTGCCTTCAGCCTCTTTTTGCAAACGTTCGGCAATCATACGCGAAGTTACCTTGTCGCCTTCGCGTCCGGCAATCGGAGAATCGTTAACGGAAAAGGTCATTACCAAAGTCGGCGGATCAATCGGCTGAGCTTCAATGGCTTCGGTTACCGAAAAATCGCACAATGTGTCAGCCACGGTTCCTTTGGCAACGCCGGCAATGGCGACAATGTCTCCGGCTTGGGCTTCATCAAGGCTTTGGCGGGTCAGGCCGCGATAAGCCATAATTTTTGTGACACGAAAGCGTTCGACTTCTTTATTGCCGTGAGTTAAAACTTTTATGGTATCACCGGTTTTTACGCTGCCGGAGTGAATTTTTCCGGTTAACATACGGCCGATGAATTTATCGGCTTCAAGTGTTGTGGCCAGCATGGAAAAAGGCTGGTCGGGATAGCATACCGGAGCTGATACTTTTGACAGGATAAGATCAAACAAGACGCTTAAATCTTTCTTTTCTTCGCTTAAATCTTCAACAGCCCAACCGTTACGTCCGGAGGCATAAAGAACCGGAAAGTCGAGCTGTTCGTCGTTGGCGTTAAGACTTACAAACAAGTCAAATACTTCGTTTAAAACTTCGTCAACGCGGGCATCCGGCTTGTCGGCTTTGTTAATAACAACAATCGGTTTCAAGCCTACTTTGAGGGCTTTGCCGAGAACAAACTTGGTTTGCGGCATCGGGCCTTCAGAGCTGTCAACTAAGAGGATAACGCCGTCAACCATAGATAAAATACGTTCAACTTCTCCGCCGAAGTCAGCGTGTCCGGGGGTATCGACAATGTTAATGCGGACGCCTTTCCATTCAACGGAAGTGCATTTTGACAGAATGGTAATTCCTCTTTCACGCTCCAATTCGTTAGAGTCCATAACACAAGTTTCAACCTTTTGGTTGTCGCGGAAAGTTCCGCTTTGTTTCAAAAGCCCGTCCACAAGAGTTGTTTTACCATGGTCAACGTGGGCGATAATGGCTATATTTCTAAGCTCCATTTTTTTTCTTTCATTTTAAAATATTTTTTGATTAGGCGCACAATAGCACAAGTTTGTTTGATTTCAAGAAAAAAATCAGCCGATAAGACTGATTTTACATAAAAACAAACCCCTGCCGGAGCAGGGGTCTTAAACGAAAAATTATTCGTTGGCATTCGGCCATTTCGCAGCATTTTCAGCGTTGAAAGCAACCCAGTGCGGATCAGCATCTTCTTCAGGGCTGATAGCTTCCTGCGGGCATTCGGAAATGCAAACGCCGCAGCTGATGCATGTATCAGGATCAACGACCAGCTGGGTATCGCCTTCGTGGAAAGCGTCTACCGGACATACGTCGGCGCAAGATTTGCATTTGATACAATTGTCATTAACGACAGAAACCATAGTTTGTCTCCTTAAAAGGTTGTTTTATCTTCAGCCCTCAATCTAGCCGGATTTATAATAAAATCAAGTAAAAAATCAAAAAAATAGAGCCTATTGCTTGCGGATTGCCTTTTTTCTACCCATATTATAAGCAATAACCATAAACGGAGAGAAAAATGAGTGAGAAAATGAATTTTCAGGCTGAAGTTAACAAAATGCTGAATATTGTGGTAAATTCGCTTTATTCGGAAAAATATATTTTTTTACGGGAGCTCATCTCAAATGCTTCCGACGCGTGTGATAAACTGAAATATTTAATGCTGACAAAGCCTGATGCGGCTAAAGGAAACGGCGAACTGAAAATAACCGTTACGCCTGACGAAAAAGAAAATACGTTGATTGTTGCAGATAACGGTATCGGGATGGATAGGGAAGATCTGATAAATCATTTGGGTACGATTGCTAAATCGGGAACTTCTGATTTTGTTGCCAATATGAAAGAAAACGGTTCGGCTGCCGATTTAATCGGGCAGTTCGGCGTGGGGTTTTATTCGGCATTTATGGTTGCAGATAAAGTTGAGATTTTAACAAAAAAAGCCGGTGAAGAAAAAGCTTATAGATGGATTTCAAACGGTATTGACGGTTTTGAGATTGAAGATGCCGAGAAAGATGGAATCGGAACTGAAATCAAGCTCTTTTTAAAAGAAGATGCCAAAAACTTTACCGATACGATTTATTTGCGGCATTTAATACGTACTTACTCCGACCATATCAATTATCCGATTGTTCTTAATTTGGGTGAGGCCGGAGAAGAGACGGTTAATACCGGATCGGCTTTGTGGACGAGGAATAAAAGCGAAATCAGCGAAGACCAATACAAAGATTTTTATCAGCATATTTCCCATAATTTTGACGATCCGTGGTTAACCCTGCACTATAAGGCCGAGGGAAGCATAGAATATTCGGCACTGCTGTTTATTCCGTCAAGTCAGCCATATGATTTGTTTCAGCCGGATCGCAAACAAGGGCTGAAACTGTATGTCAATCGTGTCTTTATTTCTGACAAAGTCGAGGAGCTGATGCCGAATTATCTGCGTTTTGTCAAAGGAGTGGTTGATTCTTCGGATTTGCCGCTGAATATTTCGCGTGAGATGTTGCAACAAAATGCCCTGATTGCCAAAATTCGTCATGGTATTGTCGGTCGTTTGCTTAAGGAGTTAAAAAAGCGTTCGGAAAATTATGATGATTATATTAAATTCTGGAATAATTTCGGTATTGCTTTTAAAGAGGGAATTTATGAAGACTTTTCCAATCGTGAGGAAATAGCCGGATTGTCTCTGTTCCATTCTACAAAGACAGCCGATAAAATGACGCAGCTTGACGGCTATATTGAACGTATGGCGCCGGAGCAAAAAGCCATTTATTATATTACCGGTGACGATGTAAACGTTTTGAGCAATAATCCTCAGCTTGAGGCTTTTAAGCAAAAAGGGTTGGAGGTTTTGCTTTTGGTTGACCCCATAGATGAATTTTGGACGCAAAGCATGCCTAATTATAAAGGCAAGGCGATTAAACATATATCACAAGCCGATATTGATTTGGGTTTTGAGCGCAATGAACCGAAAGCCGAAGCCGGAAGTTTGGAAAAACTTATGAATTTTATGGGCGATTTGTTTAAGAATGAAGTCGGAAAAGTGGAAGCAACCGAAAAACTGGCTTCTTCTCCCGTCAGTTTGACAGTTGAAAACGGCCAAATGAGCATTCATCTTGAACGGCTTATGCGTAATCACCAGCAGCAGACGGCGTTTGATTCAACGCGTATATTGGAAGTTAATCCTTATCACCCGCTGATTATAAAAATGAGCGAATTAGCCGAGGATGAAAGCAAGAAAAAAGAACTGGAGAAAATTGCAAAGATTCTGTTGGATCAGGCGAAAATTGCAGAAGGAGAACCTATCAGCGACAGTTCGTTTTATGTTTCGTCCGTCAGCGACTATATTTTGAAGAGTTTTAATTAATCAGGCTTTTTGTCTTGATTTTTGTCAAAAAACAAGATATATTTAAATTCTAAAATAATTATTCTTAATATTACTAACCGCAACACTCGGAGTTGATTTGCAGATTTTGGCAAAATATTTTTGTTAGTTGAACCGGATTGTTTTTAATGAAAATGCCTTTTGGCATTAGAATTTTTTTGATAAAGTTTGTCTTTCGCGAGACCGCCCGCTGTTTTTGCAGTTTGAGACTATTTGTTTCAGGGACCTGATTAAAATCAAAAAACATTCGTTTTAGAAATATGAAGGGAATGAAAGACTGAAGTTTTTCAATAAAGGTGTTGTTTTTAAATGATATGCGTATGTACGATTACAATGATCGCGAAGATGGTATTTCTGTAAAGAGCATCATGAAGTGGATCGGGATAGGTCTAGGGGCGATATTCTTCATCTCTATCCTTATCGGTGGATTTTATTCCATCGATCCCGGACATCGTGGCGTACTCGTAACCCTCGGCAAAGTCGAGCAAAAAAGTTACGTGAACGGTGTCGGCTTTAAGTGGCCGTTTATCTCAACCATGGTCGAGATGGATGTCAGAACTAAAAAGATGACAGAAAAAACGTCAACTTACACTTCTGATGTACAGACCGCGGAAATGGAATATACCTTTACTTATGATCTGAATCCTGAAAACGTGCACATTTTGTACGAAACTGTGGGACAGGATTATGAGGCAAAGAAAATTATTCCTATTTTGAATGACGTCCTCAAGGATGTTATCGGAAAATGGCAGGCACAAGACCTCGTCAGCAACCGAGACAAAGCCCGTATGGATGTTGTTGCCGGCCTTCAGTCTCGCCTCGACAAGAGATTCTTCCAAGGTATATCTTTCCAGTTCATCAATGTGGACTACTCGGACAACTTCGAGAAAGCTATTGAGAACAAGGTGATTGCCGAGCAGCGTGCTCAGGAAGCAGTCAACAATACAAAGAGGATAAAGGAAGAGGCTGAGCAGAAAGTCATCACCGCAAAGGCCGAGGCTGAAGCTATGCAGATTAAGTCTGAGGCTTTGGCTAAAAACAAAGGCCTGACAGAGTATGAAGCTGTTCTCAAGTGGGATGGCAAGTTGCCGCAGTATATGCTGGGCAACTCCGTACCGATGATTAACCTTGGCAGCAAATAAGCTGAGGTTGCATGTCCGTAAAGGGTTCCGCGCAAGCGGGACCCTTTTGCGTTTTAAATTGTGCGCAGAACAAGGGAAAACCTATTGCCATCGGTGGTTTTATATGTTAGTTAATATCTTATTTTTAATGAGATTTTTCAGGATATAACCGTGGTTAGAAAACGTCGGGTCGTTTTTTTGCATTTCAGTCATTTGCGCCGCACTGTCAAAAAGTTTGCGATTGTGTTGCTTTTTATTGTTGTTTTTGCCTTTATGCTGCTGAATAAAACGAACAATGCGTTGATTGAAAAGACGTCGACGACGGCGGGAGAAATTATTTCTCCTGTTACCGAAATATTGGTTTTGCCGGCAAGTCTAATGCTGGACGGGTATGATTATTTGCGCAGCCTGCGAAAGATTGATGAAGAAAACCAGCTGTTGCGGACAGAAAATCGCCGCTTGATTATTGCCAATGCGAAAAACAGGGCTTTGGAAACAGAAAACCGTATTTTGTCGGAAATGCTGAATTATGTCGTGCCTCCCGAGGCTGATTTTATAACGGCTAAAGTTGTTGCCGAGGAAGGATCTGCTTTTGCTCATTCTTTGACGGTTTATATAGGTGGCAGTGCAAACGTAAAAAAGGGGCAGGTTGTCCTCAGTAATAAGGGGGTTATCGGCAGGGTAGAAGAGGCAGGTGCCAGATACGCCAAAATTGCTTTAATTAACAATATAAACTCCAGGATATCGGTAATGGTAGAGGACTCTCGAATCAGAGGAATGATGGTCGGGCAGAATGATATTTGGCCGGATTTGGTGTTTTTGCCTTTAGACGCGAAAATTAATGTCGGCGATAAAATCATAACGTCAGGTATAGGCGGCGTTTTTCCTGTGGGCTTGCCGGTCGGTACGGTTGCTTCAATTGATAAAAATAATATAAAAATTAAACCGGCGAATGATTTGAGCAGGTTGGAATATGTAATGATTGTTGATTATAAACTTCCTGATCCGGCCGATGAAATTTATGGAGACGGCCGCCGATGAGAGAGAGCTGGCATGATACGCTTAGCAATTGGATGATGAGAGGGCTGCCGTTATTTGTTTCTGTTTTGTGGCTGATGGTTTCGGCAATTCCTCTGCGATCGGAAATAAGTGCCAATGCGCGCCCGATGGTTGGCGTGATGTGCGTCTATTTTTGGACGGTTTATCGTTCAGATTTGTTTAACTTATGGTCGGTTTTTTTGTTGGGACTGATTAGTGATGTTATGTCGATAGCTCCATTCGGGATTTATTTATTTTTATACCTGATAATGTTTTTGTTGGTTACCAATTTGGTAAAATATATTACCGAAAAAACTTTTGAAATTTTGTGGATAGGGCTTGCCTTGTTGCTGCCGGCCGTTATGTTTTCCGGTTGGTTGATGATGTCTGTTTATTATGCAAGGTTTCTGCCGGTTAAGGCAATGTTTTTTTCATATTTGCTCAGTGTTATGCTTTATCCTGTTGTCGGAGGTGTCAATGCGCTTATTGCCAACAGTTGTCTGCAGGATGACAGCCTATGAACCGTGATAACAGTAAAGGAAAAGTTTTAATATTCAGAACACTGGTGTGGGGCGGAATCCAGTTTGTTTTATTGATGGGCATTGTAGCCAGATTGTATTTTTTACAAGTTTATGAAGCTGATAAATATAAAACGATGTCGGATGAAAATCGGATTTCATCACGGATTCTTGTGCCGCCACGGGGTGTTATTTTTGACCGCAATGGTGTGCCGATTGCCAATAACAAACAGAATTTTCAGGCAATGATTGTTGCCGAGCAGGCTAGCAATGTCAAGGAAACAATAGAAAAGTTTAAAAAGCTTATGCCTTTGAGCGAAAAAGAAGAAGCCCGTGTGTTTCGTGATTTAAAACGTTACCGCCGGTTTGTTCCTATAAAACTTAAGGAAGGTTTGAGCTGGGAAGACGTATCGCGCATTTTGCTGGCGGCACCTGAAATGCCGGGGATTATCGTTGATGACGGTTTGAGCCGGGATTATCCTTTCGGTCAGCAAATGGCGCATGTTCTCGGTTATGTGGCTGCCGTATCGGAAAAAGATTTGAAAACAGACAATGATCCGTTGTTGGAAACTCCGGGATTTAAAATCGGACGAATCGGCTTGGAGAAAAAATATGAGCATGAGTTACGCGGTAAAGGTGGGAATCTTAAATTAGAGGTTAATGCCGTCGGCCGTATTATGAAAGAAATTGAGCGAGAGGACGGTGTTCGCGGTGAAAAGCTTGAATTGACCATTGACAGCCGGTTGCAGCAAAAAGCTTACGAACTGTTTGGCGAAGAAAGCGGTGCGGCGGTTTTGATGGATGTTCATACCGGTGAAATTCTTACTTTTATTTCCATGCCGTCATATGATTCAAATGATTTTGTTCAGGGGGTTAGTCAGGAACTTTATGATACTCTGCTATATAACGAGAAACAGCCGTTAATAAACAAAGCTATTGCCGGACGATATTCTCCGGGATCAACATTTAAAATGATTGTAGCCTTGGCCGCTTTGGAATCGGGAACGATTACCAAAGATGCAAAAGTAAGTTGCTACGGCAAAATGAATTTCGGCAACCATTTGTTTCATTGTTGGAAAAAAGGCGGACATGGTGCTTTGAACGTGGTGGAGGCTTTGCAGCACTCCTGTGATATTTTCTTTTATGAAGTTGCTCAAAAAGTGGGAATTGAGCGCATTGCCGCTATGGCTCGCCGATTTGGCCTCGGGGCGCCGACGGCCCTTAATTTTGATGACGAAAAGGCCGGAATTATTCCTGATAAAGCTTGGAAACTTGCTAACCTTAAATCTCCGTGGCAGGGAGGTGAAACGCTGATTGCCGGCATCGGTCAGGGATATATTTTGACAACGCCCATGCAATTGGCTGTTATGACAGCGAGAATTGCCAACGGCGGCATTATGGTTGAGCCGAGTTTGACACCGGTAAGCAAAGAAAAAATAAAAAAATATAAAAACATCGGCATTAATCCTGCTTATATGGCTTTGGTCAAAGAAGGAATGTGCAGTGTGGTCAATCGTCAGGGCGGAACGGCTTTATTGGCACGTTTTGATTATAACGGGCAGAAAATGTGTGGAAAGACCGGAACAACTCAGGTTAAGCGCATCAGCCTTCAGGAGCGTCAGACCGGCATTATCAAACAGGAAGACACGCCTTGGAAATATCGTAATCATGCTTTGTTTGTCGGATATGCACCACAGGATAACCCTCGTTATGCCGTAGCTGTTTTGGTAGAGCACGGCGGCGGCGGTTCAACGGTAGCGGCTCCGATTGCTTCTGCTTTATTGAAAGAGGCTTTGATTTTGGAAGAGGAGAAAAAATAAAATGTACAAATTTTATAAAACAGGTTTCCGTAATCCGAATCTGACTTTAAAAGAAAAGCTTTATAACCTGAACCTGACATATTTCTTTTTTATTTTTATGTTGGCATCAATAGGTGTTTTAATGCTTTATTCTGCTGCTAACGGAAATTGGCATGTTTGGGCATTAAAACACGCTGTTCGCTTTGCTCTGAGCGTAACCGTAATGTTGGTTTTAACCCTGACGGACATAAAGGTTTTTCTGCACTATGCTTACTATTTTTATCTGATATCGCTTTTTTTGCTGATTGTTGTGGAAGTTGCCGGTCATAAGGGGATGGGAGCTACGCGTTGGATTAATCTCGGATTTATGAAATTACAGCCGTCAGAATTGATGAAAATAGCGTTGGTTTTAGCTTTGGCAAAATATTTCCACTCTACGACATTGCAAAACATCGAAACAATCCCAGGAATTGTTCCGCCGCTGTTGATGGCTTTGGTTCCTGCGGCGCTGATTATGCTGCAGCCGGATTTGGGAACGGCTTTAATGCTTTTGTTTACAACAGGCGTTATATTATTTGTTGTGGGCGTGCAATTGTGGAAATTTGTTGCCGTCGGTGTCGGAGCTTTAGCCATGATGCCGATTGCTTGGCATTTTTTGCATGATTATCAGCGGCAGAGAGTGTTGACTTTTCTTAATCCGGAACGTGATCCGCTCGGCGCCGGTTATCATATTATGCAATCAAAAATTGCTCTTGGCTCCGGAGGCGTATTCGGCAAAGGTTTTTTGAATGGGACTCAGAGCCATTTGAACTTTTTGCCGGAAAAACATACGGATTTTATTTTCACTATGTTGTCGGAAGAGTTCGGTATTATCGGAGCGTTGTTGGTGGTTGTGCTTAATCTTTTGATTTTGCTTTACAGCTATTCTTTTGCTTTCAAAACGACCAGTTATTTCGGAAAATTGGTTATTATAGGTCTTTCTACAAATTACTTTTTGTACATTTTTATCAATATTTCAATGGTTTTAGGCATGATACCGGTTGTGGGTGTTCCCTTGCCGATGATTTCATATGGCGGAACGGTTATGTTATCTGTTTTAGCCAGCTTTGGCATTGTTATGGCGATGTATGTTAATCGTAATACCAATTTAGGAAAGGATTAATATAGATATCCGTTTACAGGGAAAATCTGTTCTTTTGTACATACTAAAAAAGCCTCCGACAAAATCGGAGGCTTGAATTTATATTTTGTTTTCTTTTATTTTACAAAAACCTGAACTTCGGCAACTGAAGCTTTTTCGCTGATACGAGCATTTAAGCTGACATTGTTGGCATTGGCTCCGAATTTTACAACTTCTTCAAAAATGCGAGAAGCATGCTGTTGTGCGTTATTCTGATTATTGCCGTTTGAGATGGCGACAACTTCAAAAGAAGCATTTGGTTTGCGGCTCAAAGCCGATTTTACGGCTGAGTTTAAGCCGTCTTTATAATCAACGTTGTTATCGGTAAAACGGACTGAAAACAATGGAAGATTTCCGTTTGCAGCTATTGCCGGAGCAGCGGCCTTTTTAACAGGGATTATCGGTTTTTCAGTGCGAGCAACAGGAACAACCGGTGCGTAGGCCTTGGTACGTTGCTGCAAAACCGGACGACGAACGGCATTAAAAGTATTGCTTCCGGTTTTTACGCTTTCATGCAGGGCATTGATTTCCTGACTGGCCTGAATAGCGCTTTGCTGTTGAAAGTTGGCAGCGCTGGTGACATTGTCATTTAGTGCTGCTGCTTTTTGGGCAATTGTCATTGCTTCGTTCTGCAATTCGCGCAATTGTTTGTGATCTTCATCTACGGCACCGGAAATGCTGAAAGCGGCGGCAATCGAATTTTCAAGATAATTTACTGAGGTCAAAATATTTGCCGTTTTGGTTGACAGGTTTTCCAAAGCGTTAGAGTTGGCAAACATTGTCTGGACATTACCCTGTGCCTGTTGCAGCATGGCGTACATATTCGGGTTTCCGGGTGTTGTACCGGATTGAAGCTTTGTTTCAACTGTAGAAATAGTCTTTTGATACAATGATGCGTTGTTTGAAATATTGGCATTAATCTTTTCTAATTCTCTTTCGCCGGATTTTTGAGCCTGTTTAATTTGACTCAATTCCTGACGGAAAGCAGAGACTCGCTGTCCGACAAATGTTCCGGTGTAAGAGCCGTTGACGACATTGGAACTGTTGGCATAGATGTTTTCCTGCGAATCAGAACCCAACAGTGACGGGAACATCCCCTCATCGTCAGATGCACATCCGGCAAGCCCCAAGGCGCAAAATGCGGCAAATACTTTAATAGCAACGTTTTTCATCTGATTAATTACCTTATGTTTATTTAAAATTCTAACCTAATGTTTTTTTACACTTTTCTAAGTTTTTGTAAAGACAATTCTGAGTTTGACCTTAACAAAATAATCATGAGTCAAAAAAATAGCATAAAAAATTTAAATTTGTTTAAATTTTGCTTGCAAAAAAAAATAAAAGAATGTATTAAAGGTTTCGTAACGAGAAAATAATGCACTCGTAGCTCAATTGGATAGAGCATCTGACTACGGATCAGAAGGTTGTGAGTTCGAATCCCGCCGAGTGCGCCAATTAAAAAAACAGCCCTAGGATGGGCTGTTTTTTTTATTGGCGAGTAGAAACTGTTAGTCCGGTGAAAACAGCGACAGCGTTTGAAACGGCGTTACAGTTTGCTTGACCGAAACGGAGTTAGTTTTGCGCTTAATCGCAAAACTTACGGAGTAAGACCAAAACAGCCCTAGGATGGGCTGTTTTTTTATTGGCAGTAAATTTGTCGGAGAAATCAGCGTTCCATATCTTTTTTATGTTTGAATATATTGTTATATCCGAATCCAGAGGTTTTTTCTAAAAGAGTACGAAAAAGCGTTTTAATATCTACCTTTTGACCGTAAGCAATTTGGCAATGTTTCAATGTTTCCGACATTCTGGTGCCTAATATGTCGGACAAGCTGCGTGCCATAAGGTTTTTAAGAGGAGTTCCTTGCAGGAAGCTATCCAGTTTGCTGACGCGGACGGTTGTCATACCCAGTGCTTTTCCTATTTTTACATTGCTGCGGCTGTCATCGATTAAAACCGATTTTTGAATATCGAAATTGTAGCGTTTTGCAAAGTCTTTCCAGCTTTCCATGTCGGTTTTAAGACGCATGTTGTTATCATCTATACCGCTGAATGAGATTTTTTTGCCTTCAAATTGTGCTTCGGAATGGGAAGGAAGTTTTCCCTGTGATAAGAGTTCTTTTTTTATTTCAGCAGAAGGCTTGTTTTCCATAACCCTTTGCCAAACGGCATCGGCAACGGCGCTGAGCCCATCGCTGCGGACGATGATGTCTCCGTGCTTGTTCAGCCTTTTCATAAAGGCACGCAATGATGGGTCAGGAGAGATTAAATCAAAATTAAGATCGTTAACCAATTTACGGTTATAAGCGTTAAAGGTCTTTTCGTCGCCGCAATAATTGCGGATAAAACAGAACAGGCCGTTTGGCCCGCCGGCCTTTCGTGCTTCGGGCAGACTTGCCAGCAATTTGCGTCGTCCATGGACTTTTGCCAGGTTTTTAATGCTTTTATAGACAAACGACAGATAAAATTTACGGTTGGAAAAACTGTTTATCACGCCGTCAATATCCATGACGACCATGCCCTTTTTGTCTTCGCTGTTTTTATCCATGTTTATAATCCTAAAGTTTGATTAAGTTTATCGTAGCAGACTTTAAAAATATAAACAATGATTTTTTAGACAAAAATTATTCGGCAAGACGGGCAATTTCTGCGCGCAGCTCGTCAATGCCGCGTCCTTTTTCCGAGCTGGTGGCTATGACGTCAATATGCGCGGCAGCGTGTTCTTTAAGAATTTTGTTTGTTTCTGTCATTACTTTTGCCAAAGCAACGGCTGATATTTTATCGCTTTTGGTCAGAACAACTTGATAGTTGACGGCCGCTTTGTCCAGCATTTCCATAATTTCGGTATCAACTTTTTTTATGCCGTGTCGCGAATCGATAAGCAAAAAAACTCTTTTAAGGTTAACGCGCCCTTGCAGATAGGCAAAAATCATTTTTTGCCACTTTTTGACCAAAGCTTCCGGTGCCTGAGCAAATCCGTACCCCGGCATGTCAACCATGTAAAGTTTGTCAGCCAAATTAAAATAATTAAGCTGCTGGGTTCGTCCGGGGGTGTTTGACGTTTTTGCAAGTGTTTTGCGGCCGGTCAACGCGTTGACAAGGCTTGATTTTCCGACGTTCGAACGTCCGGCGAAAGCAATTTCACCTAAAACGTTGTCCGGCGGAAGCTGGTTTAAGCCGGCAACCCCCAGCATAAAAGTGCAGTCTCCGTTAAAAAGCAGCTGCCCGTTGCGGATTTCTTCCGTGCTGTATTTCGGGGTGTCGTTCTGCATGGTTTCATCCTTATTTGTTTTTGAGCCTGATAGCCCGTTGTTGAATAATTGAAAGCAAATTGCTGAATGACCAGTAGATAACCAGACCGGCGGCAAAATGTCCCATCATAAAGGTAAAAATCAATGGCAGCAGGGCAAAAGCACGGGCCTGATCTTTGTTTGTGGGAGCCGGACTCATTTTTTGCTGAATAAACATGGTCAGTCCCATGACAATCGGCCAGATTCCGATATTTAAGACGCTTGGGAAAGGAATGTGTGTCCACTCGGACAGAACCATCGGGTCCGGTGCCGAAAGGTCTTTTATCCAGCCGACAAACGGTGCGTGGCGGATTTCGATGGCGATATTCAGAACTTTATACAAAGAGAAGAATACCGGAATTTGGATAAACATCGGCAGGCAGCCGGAAGCCGGATTTATTTTTTCTTTTTTGTATAAAAGAACGGTTTCCTGCTGAAGCTTTACTTTGTCTTCGGCAAATTTTTCCTGCAATTCTTTCATTTTAGGTTGCAATTTTTTCATTTTTGCCATGTTTTCGTAAGACTTGTTTGCAATCGGGAACATAGCAAGGCGCAGCAAGGCGGCAAACAGCAGAATTGCCCAGCCCATATTGCCGATAAGCTTGTAAAGATAGTCTAAGATGTAGAAAAACGGTTTGGTCAGGAAATAATACCAACCGAAATCGACGGCCAAATCAAATTTTTGAATATTAAGTTTGTCAGTATAGCTGTCGAGCAGTTTTATTTCTTTGGCGCCGGCATAAAGCTTTTCCTGTGTGTTGCCTACGCTTCCTGCCGCAATGTTTATCGGTGCGCCGACAAAATCAGCCTGATATAATGTGTTGTTGCGGCTGAATTTTATGTCTGCAGCTTGTTGATTGTTCAAAATAATGGCCGAGAACCAATAACGGTCGGTAAAGCCGAGCCAACCGTCGGTCGTTTCGAAAGTTTTGTTGTTGTTTTTGAGGTCGGTATATTTGATTTCTTCCAATTTGTCGTTAAAAACGCCAATCAATCCCTCATGCACAACACTGGCGCTGCCGACTCTTTCTTGTGCGCGGGCAATCAGGCCGTAAGGAAAAAGGGTAATATTTTTATTCGTATTGTTTTCGACAGACTGGTCGATTGAGAACATGTAGTTGTTATCAAGCGAGATTTTTGTAATAAAGCGCAGCCCTTGGCCGTTATCCCATTCCAAGACGACGGGCGTTTCGGGCGTCAGCTTGTTGCCTTTTGTGTTCCAAACGGTGTTAGCGTCCGGAAGTTTTAGGCTGTTATCTGATGCCAGCCAGCCGAACTCGGCGTAATACGGGTTGGCGGTCTTAGCCGGAGCAAATAATTCTACATCAGGACTGTTCGGTGACAAAGTTTGTTTATATTTGCTCAGCCACAGGTTATCAATGCGTCCGCCGGCAACGCGGATTGAACCGCGAATCGCACCATTGTCAATTTCAATGCGTTTTGAAGACTGTAAAACTTCTTCAACCGTTTGCTGTGCATCGGATTTGTTTTCTTCCGTGGCCGTCGGTTCTGCTTTCTGAACGACTGCCGGTTGGGGTTGTGCTTCAACGGCAGGCTGTTTTTTGCCGAAAATATAGTTGGTCAAAAAGATAATGGCTAAAGACAGTATAACGGCTGTGTAAAAACTTTTTAAATCGTCTTTCATGTAGAATAAATCCTGTTAATTTATTGAATCGGTTTAGAATATAGCAGTATTTGCCGGCAATGCAAGTTTTTATGAGTTTTTGTGCTTATCTTTGGGAGGTACCGGATCATAGCCGCTTCCACCCCAAGGATGGCAGCGCAAAATGCGCTTGGTTCCGAGATATATCCCTTTGGCAACGCCGTGAGTTTCAATTGCCTCAATCATATATTGTGAACATGTCGGCCGGTAGCGGCAAACATTGGGCATAAGCGGCGAGAGTACTATTTGATAAAATTTAATCAGCAGCAGGAACGGCAGGCGGATTATTTTCTGTGCTGTTTTCCGAAACATCTTCAGACTCCTCGGGAACAAATTTGCGGTTGGCTTTTTTGAGGGCATAGCACAAATCTTTGCAAATGGAGGCAAAGGGCGCCTGAGCCGTGCTGTAGCGAGCAATCAGCACATAATCAAAATCAGGCATAGCATACTGGGAGAAAAACAATGCCGCCGCAGCGCGAAGTCTGCGACGACAACGATTTCTGATGTGAGCTTTGCCTAGTTTTTTTGTGGTAGTATAGCCAATTCTGGCTTCGCCTGTAGCCGGCGATAATTTGCCGGGAGCAGCCTGAAGAACCAATGTGCGGGTCGGAACAGACTCCCCTGATTTTGTTAATCTGACAAAATCACGGCGTTTTTTTATTACCGAAAAAGCTGGCATTTGCCAAAAGCCTTACAATTAAGCAGACAGTTTAGCGCGTCCTCTGGCTCTGCGGGCAGCCAACACTTTACGTCCGCCCTGAGTTGCCATGCGGGCACGGAAACCGTGACGGCGGGCTCTTACAATTTTGGAAGGTTGATATGTACGTTTCATTTTCTTTCTCCGGTTTATTATAGTTATTTAAAGCTCTGCAAAAGCAGAGTCCTCGGGTTTTTCGACTTTTTTATAAGAGTAAAATATTGTATTGTCAATATAAAAAAACTCGGTTACTCTGCAAAATATACGAAGGAAAACAGATGAAACAGGAATATTTATGTGCCGGAATTATGACCGGAAATTCGCTTGACGCAGTCGATGTTGTTTTGACAAAGTTTAAAGGAAAGGCAATATCAGATATTTGCGGACATACAGAAATAATTCCGGATTTTGTTGCCGAAGGTTTCAGGCTAGTAAAGTCTGCTCTTGCAAATAATGGCGGCGACATAGGCGCATTTTATGCCGAAAATAAAGATTTTTTTGAAGAATTGCACCAATCTTATATAAATTTAGTTGCCCGTACCGTGGCAAAAATGCTTGCACAAAACGGCATTTGTCCGGATGGTGTTGACGCTGTCGGTTTTCACGGGCAAACATGTTATCATTTTCCTCCGTCTGTTGCCGGAGAGGGATGCGAGCCTAATACCTTACAAATCGGCAGCGGTCAGATGTTAAGCAACTTGCTTAATATTCCAGTAGTTTATGATTTTCGTTCTGATGATATTATGAGCGGTGGCGAAGGGGCGCCTTTAGCACCGGTTCATAATTTGCATTTGGCGGAAGATTTGCGCAGCAAGGGGATTTTTCCGGCGGTATTCTGCAATGGCGGCAATACCGGTAATTTGGCGATTGTTTACGGCGACGGCGTTATGGGATGGGATTGCGGTCCTTTTAATCATTTTGCCGACACTTTGGTACGTGTTGAAAAAAATGAAAACTGTGATTATGACGGAAAATACGGCAGAAAAGGAAAAGTAAATTACGTCTTGTTGGAAGAGCTTTTTAATCAAAGCGTACAGACAAATTCCGGAGAAAACTTCATTTTAAAAAATCCGCCGAAATCATCTGATCCTGCATGGTATAAAATGACGGCAAGCTTATCGGAGAAAAATTTGCCTTTTGAGGACAGGTTGCGGACGGTTGAGTTTTTCAGCGCGTATATAATGGCATATAACCTTATTTATGCACCGGTAAAAACGCCGGATTATTTCTTGATTTTCGGCGGTGGTTGGAATAATCCGCTTATACGTTCCGATTTTGAAGCGTTACTGCGTGGAACAGCTGATGTTTTGCCGCAGCATAAGAAAATTTTTGCAGTGATAGCAAATGACAAAGTCTCTGTTGAATGGTCTGATAAGTTCGGATATGCCGGCAAGTATATGGAGGCACGAATTTTTGCCGATATGGCAAAATGCCGTTTAACAAATGAACCTTTTTCAACGCCGCTGACCACCGGATGCAAAACACCGACTGTCGGCGGAATTGTCGCTTATCCTGACGGAGGAGATAAGCGTTTGTGGTCGCGGGCAGCTAAAGGTTGGAGCCATAAGTAATTTATTTTGTAAAGGCGATGCCTTTATGGAAATATAATAGTTATAAAAAGTGCTGCCATAAGTTCCGGACGATGTCGCTTGAGCGTAATTATAATAAAGCAATCGGCGCTTAAAGCCTTTTACTTAAAGGCGTTGACAATTCTTTTCCCTTCCCTTACTATCATTTTTGCATCCGAGAGGTCGGATGCGGAGTGTAAGAACTCCTTCAAAACAAAACAACTCCTCTTAAGGGGAGCTGCCGATATAAGCGTATCTTTATGATATGGCGAATAAGGCAGACTGCGTTTTGACAGTTCTTAACTCCCCGCCTTGATTTTCTCAGGGCGGTTTTGTTTTAACTTAAACAAAATACGGAGTTTGAAATTATGAGTCTACAAAATGCTTTTAAGCGCGAACTGGGCAAAGAGCTTGGCTGTGTCCGGCGCACAAGGTTGACAGAACTATCTAAAGTCTCCCGTGATACCAACATTCCGTTGGAACTGCTTGACCAGTTGGAAATAGGGATGCCTAAAGATTGGATATATTATGGAACTTTGCTTTTTTACTATGGCAAAGTTTTTGAATTGAAGTTAGTTGATAAGATTACTGAATTTTGAAATTCTAACAACAAAAAACCTCCCATTTAACTGGGAGGTTTTTATTTTTAGGCAATATCAAAATTATTTGATAATTTTAGATACAACGCCGGCACCTACGGTGTGACCGCCTTCACGGATTGCGAAACGAAGACCTTCTTCCATAGCAATCGGGTGAATCAATTTGGCTGTCATGTTGATGTTATCGCCAGGCATTACCATTTCTGTTCCTTCAGGCAATTCTACGGCACCTGTAATATCTGTGGTGCGGAAGTAGAACTGTGGACGATAGTTGTTGAAGAACGGAGTATGGCGACCGCCTTCTTCCTTCGTCAGAATGTAGCATTTGCATTCAAATTCTGTGTGCGGAGTTACTGAACCGGGAGCTGCCAATACCTGACCACGCTCTACTTCTTCTCTCTTCGTACCGCGCAACAATACGCCAATGTTATCGCCGGCTTCACCTTCGTCCAACAATTTGCGGAACATTTCAATACCGGTACAAGTCGTTTTCTGGGTCGGTTTAATACCGATGATTTCCAAATCGTCACCAACGTGGACAACACCGCGTTCTACACGGCCGGTAACAACTGTACCGCGACCGGAAATGGAGAATACGTCTTCAATCGGCATCAGGAACGGTTTGTCTTTCGGACGATCCGGCTGCGGAATGTAAGCGTCTACGGCTTTCATCAATTCAATAATGGAATCGTGGCCGATTTTGGCATCGCCGTTTTCCAATACTGCCAAAGCTGAACCTTTGATAATCGGAATTTCGTCGCCTGGGAAGTCATATGAGCTCAACAGATCACGGATTTCCATTTCTACCAATTCCAACAATTCAGGATCGTCAACTTGGTCTACTTTGTTCATGTATACTACCAAAGCCGGTACGCCTACCTGACGAGCCAACAAAATGTGTTCGCGGGTTTGCGGCATCGGACCATCGGCTGCACTTACTACCAAGATAGCGCCATCCATCTGTGCTGCACCGGTAATCATGTTCTTTACATAGTCCGCGTGACCCGGGCAGTCTACGTGTGCATAGTGGCGGTTCGGGGTTTCATATTCTACGTGTGCCGTAGAAATGGTGATACCGCGGGCGCGCTCTTCAGGCGCCTTATCGATCTGGTCATAAGCTGTAAAGCTGGCGCCGCCTTCTTCTGCCAATACTTTTGTGATGGCTGCGGTCAAAGTTGTTTTACCGTGGTCTACGTGACCAATTGTACCAATGTTGCAGTGAGGTTTATTTCTCTCAAATTTCTCTTTTGCCATTGTTTTCGTTTCCTAATTGTTGTTGCGTTAAAACCAAAACCTTGAAAAATGAGAGAGGATGGAGCGGGTGAGGGGAATCGAACCCCCGTCATAAGCTTGGAAGGCTTCTGCTCTACCATTGAGCTACACCCGCAATAAACCAATCTTATTTTCAAGTTTCTGCCTTAATTTAAATGGTGGAGGGGGAAAGATTCGAACTTTCGTAGACTAAAGTCGACGGATTTACAGTCCGTTGCATTTGACCGCTCTGCCACCCCTCCATATTAAATCTAGACGAGGATAAAAAAGGATGTTTGTCCTTTTGCAAATTCCATACAGCAAATAATAGCATTTTGCTCAAAATGTCAATAACTTTTTTATTTATACCTGTTAATTTTTATTTCGGCGGCTTTCAGGGCTTCGGGCGTGCCGACATGGAAAAAATCGGCATTATTTATAATAAAGCCAAGCCTGCCTTGCTTTTGCGCAATGTCAAACAAATCGCGAAGCGAGAATTTGTCAGCGGAAATGCCGTCAAAAATTTTGCGGCTGACGATTGAGATGCCGCCGAACATATAATCAAAATCCGGTTGTTTATGTTCGTTGCGTTCGGGGCGGTTATCCGGCGTAATGCGATAATCCCGCCCTTTGTCGCCGCAGATGTCGTTGACGGGTTGAAGCAGGAGCAGAATATCATGCTTGCTCCCGTCCCATTCGTCCATCATGCGCCACAATGCCGGTTTGTATCCGCGGTCGATGAAAAAGACATCGCTGTTGCAAACAAAAAAGGCGCTGCCTTTCAGCATAGGCAGTGCATTTTTGACGCCGCCTCCGGTTTCAAGAGCTTCGGTTTCTTCGGAAAAGGAGATGTTTAATTCTGGAAATTTGTTGTCTAAGTGCCGGCGTATCATTTCCCCTTTATAGCAGAGATTTACGACTAAATTGCCGATATTGGCGGCGTGCAGGCGTTCTATATTATAATCAATTAGTGATTTTTTGCCGACTTTTATGAGCGGTTTCGGGCAGTCATCGGTCAGATTTTGCATCCGTGAGCCGCGTCCGGCAGCTAAAACAATGGCACTGTCAATCGGTTTTCTTTGTGGCAACTTGCGTAATTCGGGCGGCAGATGTTTGTCAACCCATTGCTTAACCGGTGCCAATTTGGGATAATTAAGGATTTGTTCAAGCATTGCCCAAGTCTGTGGGATATAGTTCAAGTATTTTTCTTTGCGGTTGACCATGGACAGTGTCGTAAAACGCCCGAGAACCCGCATGTGGCGAAACATTGATAAGAAAGCGCAGGAATCTTCAAAATCCTCGCGGTTGATGTTTTGCAACGTGTTGAAAAAGGCGTCTTTTACGGCACTGACGGTTTCGGGCGAAGCCGTTCGGCGGTCAGCGGCCAGAAGGCTTATCAAATCATAGGTCATCGGTCCCCACATGGCGTCCTGAAAATCAATGACGGCACAGCTTTTGCTGTTTGGCGGCAGCATAATGTTATCAATATGATAGTCCCAAAGAACCAACCGGTTCGGTATTTTGAAAGCCAATGTCGACAAGGTGTCCGTTATTGTTAAAAATTCTGATTTTTCTTGTTCGGATAAAGGTTTTCCCGTTGCCATGGGAATATACCAATCGGTAAACAAGCGAATATCGGATAAAAGCTTTTGTTTGTCAAAAGCAGTAACGCACTGCGGCTGTTCGTCGATGGCGGCAATTTTTGCAATGGGTTCGGCAGACATAAGATAAAGTTCTTTTTCGTCGGAATCAGGTAAAAGGCGGGTGATTGTGCCGTCGCCCAAATCTTCAAGCAGAAGAATGCCCTCATCCATATTTTTTGCCAGCACTTCCGGTACATAGACGCCGTGGTTGCGCAAAAATGCGGATAATTCGACAAATTCTTTTGTTTTGCAGCGGCAGTTTTCATCATCCATAATTACAATGCTGTTACCGTCTGCGAAAACGGCACGGTAATATTTGCGCGAAGAGGCATCTGTTGCCAGCGGTTTTATTTCAAAATTGCCGGTTTGGGCATAGTCTGCAACAAAAGCTTTTAATTTTGCCGCACGTTCAAGATTTTCCATTGACCTGATTTCCTGACCTGTTATTATTCAATTAAAATCAAGAATAGGTTTTAAGGCTTAAAATATCATTAAAAACAGGGGGAAAGCTGTGGCTTATAAATATGTAGTTTTTGATTGGGACGGGACTTTGGCCGATACCTATCCGGTGATTTCCGCAGCATATGACTATACTTTTGCAAAAATGAAGCTTCAGGCCGTTCCTTATGACGAAATTAAGAGAATTACCAGCACGTTGCAAAATAAAGATACGCTCGGTTATATTTTCGGTGAAAGGCGTGACGAGGCTGCCGGATATTTTTATGAGTATGTTCAAAAGTTTCATACCGAAAAATTGGCATCACAGCCTGAGGCTGCGGAATTGCTCGAGTTTTGCCGAGAATCGGGAATTGAGTGTTATTTAATTACCAACAAAAAAACAAAATTTATTAATGAGGAACTGGTTGCATTGGAGTTCGGCGGTTATTTTAAAAAAGTGGTTGCAGCCGGAGAATATGCCGAAGACAAACCGCATCCAATTGCTTGTCGTGCCCTTTTTGACAACAATTTGCCGCCGGCAGGAGACGTGGTTGTTATCGGCGACGGGGAAGCCGACGTTAAAACAGCAGAAGCTCTGGGCGGAGCCGTTTGCATTATTTATGACCCGCAGCAAAAATATGCCGGTGCCGAACCGGATTATAAAATTAAACGCCTGAGTGATGCTCGGGAAATTTTGGAGAGAAAAAATGTCGAATAAAAATCAGGTTACAATTTACGGGCGTCATGCCGTTATGTCCGCTCTGGCGAATCCGCAACGGAAAATCTTAAAAGTTTTTTGCCTGAGGGAAAACCTGAATGAAATAAAAGGCAAAATTGCCGATAATAAAATTGTGGTGGCGGAACGTCGCGAGCTGGATAAAATGCTGCCGGCTGACGCCGTACATCAAGGTTTTGCCGCTATTTCCGAAATGCTTGCAGGGATAAGCATTGAAGAGATCTGTTCTCTTGCCGCCGAAGAGGGAAATTGCCGCTTGTTGGTTTTGGATCAGGTTACCGATCCGCAAAATATCGGTGCCATCATTCGGTCATGTGCCGCGTTCGGAAGTATGGCTCTGGTGGTTCAGGATAAAAACTCTCCGCAAGAAAGCGGGGCAATGTTAAAAGCGGCTGCCGGAACTTTTGAAAATATGCCGGTTTGCCGCGTTACCAATTTGTCGCGGGCTTTAGATCAGTTGAAAAAATCCGGTTTTTGGGTCGTTGGTATGGACGGTTATGCTAAAACGAATATAGACAAGCTTGACAAGGGCGGAAGGCTAGCCGTCGTTATGGGCAGCGAGGGCAAAGGCATGCGCCGCCTGATAGAAGAGTCTTGCGATATAACCGTGCGGCTGCCGATTGCCGAAAATGTTGAAAGTTTGAACGTATCAACAGCAGCGGCGATAGTTTTGTATGAGTTGTCCAAAGAATAGGAAAAGGATAAACCCGATGGCGGAAGAATATATTGAAGTCGAAAACCTTTTTAAAAATTATGGTGATATTGAAGCGGTTAAAGATATAAGTTTTAAAGCTTCTCACGGAGAGATTATTGCTTTGTTGGGTCCGAATGGCGCAGGAAAATCGACTTTGATGAACATGATTGCCGGATATTTATCGCCGACTGCCGGAGAAATTCGGGTTTGCGGCAAAAGTATCAAAACGGCTCCGTTGTGGGGGCGCGAGCACATCGGATTTTTGCCGGAAGGGGCTCCGTTGTACGCAGATTTGACCGTTCGTGATTTTCTGAATTATATGGCCGATTTACGCGGTTGTCCGCGCAGTGAGGCAGAAAAGGCCATGAAAGTTTCCAATATCGAAAATGTTGCCGGACAAAAGCTTGAAACCTTGTCCAAGGGATATCAACGCCGTGTCGGTTTTGCACAGAGCATTCTTTCAAATCCGCCGGTCTTAATGTTGGATGAGCCGACGGACGGGCTTGACCCTAACCAGAAGAAACATATCCGTTCCCTGATAAGTGGTATGGGGAAGGATAAAACCATTTTAATTTCAACCCATTTGCTGGATGAGGCGGAAACAATTTGCAACAGGATTATTCTGATTGACCGCGGGCAGGTTGTTGCCGACGGTTCGCTGAAAGATATTTTGCATAAAACGCATTCGTTGTCATTGGAAGAAGCGTTTTTTAAATTGACGGGCAAAGAAGGAGAAAAAGCATGAAAAAACTTTTAGCAGTGACAAAAAACGAGCTGCTGCGTTATTTTATTTCGCCTTTGGCTTATGTTTATCTGGTAGCCTTTTTGGTTTTGAATGCATCTTTTGCCATTTATTTCGGGCATTTTATTGAACGCGGCATAGCCGATTTGACGCCGATGTTCGGCTTTCAACCGTGGTTGTATCTGTTGTTTATTCCGGGGATTTCGATGCGTTTGTGGGCGGAAGAATTCAGAAATAAAACCGTGGTTCAAATTGTTACGATGCCGGTCAGCATAACGGCATTGGTTTGGGGAAAGTTTTTTGCTTCATGGCTGTTTGTGCTGGTTGCGTTGCTGCTGACTTTTCCGTTTTGGATTACGGTTAATTATCTCGGAAATCCCGATAACGCAGTTATTGTTTTGAGCTATTTCGGAAGCTGGCTTTTGGCCGGATGTATGCTTTCCGTCTCGCAGACGATGTCTGCTTTGACTAAAAACCAAGTCGTAGCGCTGGTTTTATCGGTAGTTGCCAATTTCTTGTTTTTTGTCAGCGGCATAGAATATGTTTTAGGGTTTTTCAGGCTGATAGCTCCGGCTTTTGTTGTCGATATGGTTGCTTCTTTCAGCTTTTTGACTCATTTTGGACAAGTTACCGGCGGTTTGCTTGAAATCAGATATTTGGTTTTTGCCTTGTCCGTCATCGTATTGTTTAACGTTGTTACCGTGTTAATTGTCAGCTTTAAGACTTCCGGAACGTCAAGATGGCTGAAATCAACCCAACCGGGTTATTATGCCGTAATTTTTATTTTGCTGTTATTCGGCTTTGCCGGTTTGAATTTGACGGCAAACAGACTGTTGCGGACTTGGCAGTATGATTTTACGGAAGAAAAAATTTATACGCTGACGCCTTCATCCGAAAAAATCTTGAGTGAAATTCCCGAAAAAATTACGGCCAAATTTTATTATTCTCCGATTTTAGGGCAGCGCAATCCGGAAATAAGAATTATGTATGACCGTATTCGTTTGCTGTTGCAAAGATTACAAAATCTGCAACCTGATAAGTTCAGTTATCGGATTTATAATCCCGAACCTTTGAGCGAATCGGAAGATGCGGCGATTGCTTTCGGTTTGCAGCCGTTGCCGCTGATCGATTTGAATCAAAACGGTTTTATGGGGATAGTCTTTGCCGATGCGACCGACAAAACGCAGATTATTCCGTTTTTTCCGGCAGAACGGCAGGCTTTTTTGGAGCAAGACATTATTGAAAATATTTATCAGCTTTTACATAAACGTAAAGTTGTCGGTGTAATCAGCGGTCTGCCGGTTATGGAAACCAATCAGGATTTGGGTTATGTGTCTCCGCAGTGGAACATTATTTCCGAAATCGGCCGTTTTTATGAAATTATGACTGTTTCAAAACCCGAAGATTTGCCGAAAATTGACGTGTTGCTTATGATTCATCCTCAGAACCTGAGCGATGAGATGGTTAATGAAATTAAGCGTTATTCTAAACAGGGCGGCAAAACCCTTGTTCTTGCCGATACGGCAGCAGAAGCGCCGCGTATATTCTCTTCGCGCAATATTGAATTTTATCCGTCCGATTTTAACGGTTTGGACAAGTTCTGGGGCTTTAAAATGTATAATGAATTGGTTGTTGCCGATTTGGATAATTCGATCACCGTTGACGCTACCAAAAATTATTCGACCAATCCTGTCTTTACGCAGGACGTTCTTCAATTTGTCCTGCCGTCGGCAAGTATGAATCCGGATTATGAAATGACAAGCAATTTGCAATCGATTTTGTTTGCCTCTGTTTCTCTTTTGGTACCGGACGGTTATAATAGTGATTTTATTCCGCTGATGGTCGGAGCGCCAAATTCGGGAATTATGCCTTCAAGCGTCGTTTATGATAGTTTAAACCCGCGTGAACTGTTGAATATGTTTAAACCGGCAAATAAGCTTAAAGTGATGGCGGCTTTATTAAAAAGCAAAAATAGATATTTGCCTTTTGAAGTAATTGTCGTTGCCGATACTGATTTTATTTATGACACTTTTTGGAGCAAGAGCCAAACCATTTTGGAAAATAACTATTTTGTTCCGATTTATGATAACGGTAATTTTGTTTTGAATGCGCTTGATTATCTGAGCGGTGACACCTCTCTTATCGAGTTGCGGGGCAGAACCCAAAAAATCAGATTGTTTGAGGATATGGAAAGTTTGCGCAAGCAAAATCTGCGCGATTTTCAGATTAAGGAAAATGAAATATTTAATCGGATTAATCAAACAAAAAGCGCTTTAAACGAAATTACGGCCAAACGCAATTTTGAGGAGAGGGAGAATTTTACACCGGATGAGCTGGCTTTAATTGCCGGAACCCGCCAAAATTTGCAGAAGTTATTGACGGAGTTGTCGCAGATAAGAGCCGATATGCACCGCAATTTAAACGATAAGGCTTTGGCGATAAAGGTTTTGAATATTTGTCTAGTTCCGTTTTTTATTTTGTTGCTGATTGTTTTATACGGGGGGGGAAAAAGGAACCAGCAGCACAGGGCGGCTTTGCGGTTTGCAATTAACCGTGAATTTAAATGGGTGTGTGTTGTCGTATCTTTGTTGGCGGCTGCCGGAATATTCTCCGTTTATGTTGCCGGTCGCGGCGATTGGTCAGAATTTGAAAATAAAAAAGTGTTTGCCGATTTGACCGAAAATTTGGGCAGCATTGATCATATCTCATTTGCGACTCAAGGCAAAAAACTTGATTTTTATCTTAAGAGCGGCGAGTGGATAATGGACGGTTATCCTTGTTTGGCCGTTTATCAGGAACGAATCCGTAAATTTTTGGCTACAGTTGCAGAAATGACTTATTATGAAAAAAAATCGGATCGTTTGGAAAATCTGGCCGCTTTCGGATTGAAACCGGTTGATAACGGCGAATCTGAAGGTATGAAAGTTGTGTTGAGTGGTAAGGACGGCGTATCTGCCGAATTTTTGCTCGGAAAATATGACATGGATATCGGTCGCGGCGGACGGGCTGCCTATATTCGTTTTGATAATTCTTTTCAGGTTTGGATGGTTCGTGCCGATTTTATCGATGTTTCTCCGAATCCGCAAAGTTGGAGCTACAGCAGTTTGTGGAATTTGCGTTTCGGCCGGTTGAAAGGGTTTGACGAGAATAATAATTTGAACCGTACGGCAGTGCTTGTTAAAGAATTGCTCAATACGGAGTTTGTCGGGCAAAGCAATGAAAATCCCCAAGGCAAGAATGTTATGACGCTTAAACTTCATGCTGAAGATGATGTTGAGGCTGAGATTGATTTTATTGAAAAAGATAAGGAAATTTATGTTCATTATCGTTTTAATGCTACTTTGAACCAGACTCATCTGCAAAAATTTGCCAAGATTGCCGATAAGTGTTATTACCGGATTGAACCGAACAGATATAGGGAAATAAAAAATGTCGCCTTTACAGCAAAATCCCGTTGAGACAAATAAGCTGAAACAAGCTGCAACCTGTGCCAGCGTTGCCCTGTCCGTCAGTTTGATGCTGCTTAAACTTTTTGCTTCTCTTTATACCGGTTCTTTGGCTGTTTTGTCGTCTTTGGTTGACAGTATATCGGATATTTTTGCCTCCGTTATTACTTTTGTGGCCGTCAGGTTTGCCTCGTTGCCTGCGAGCCGAAAACACAGATACGGATACGGAAAAGCCGAAGCGTTGAGCGCTTTGGTGCAATCTGCATTTGTTGCCGGTTCCGGCGTATTTGTCATTTATGAAGGCATTTATCGTGTGTTCCATCCTCATGTGCTTGCCGATGCGGGGTTAGGTATTGCCGTGATGATTGTCAGCCTTGTTGCAACTTTGGCTCTGATTGTTTTTCAACGGTATGTTATCAGAAAGACCAATTCTATGGCTGTCAGTGCGGACAGCGTTCATTATATGGTTGATGTTGTAACTAATGGATCTATTATTGTCAGCTTGTTGGTTGTAAAGTTTTTCGGTTTTGATTGGTTTGATACGGCGGCAGCGGTCTTTATTTCGTTTTATCTTTTGCTGAATGCATATAAAATTGCCAAAGAGGCGGTTTCTCTGTTGTTGGACAAGGAGCTGTCGTCCGATATCAGAGAAACGGTTATCGGAGTTGTGGCAAACAGCGCTTTCTGTCGTGGTTTGCACGATTTACGGACTCGTAATCTCGGCGGCGTTTATATGTTTGAGTTTCATTTGGAACTGGACGGCGGTTTATCTTTGTATGAAGCCCATAAACTGAGCGATATTATCGAATTTGAAATCAAGCGCCTTTATCCGGGGGCGCAAGTCATAATTCACCAAGATCCTGCCGGTTTGGAGGAAGACAGGTTGGATAATCAGTTGACTAAATAAAGCTATAAATTGATATCTGCTTCATAAGCGTTGATAATTTTTGTGTCTTCTTCGTTTTCTTCGCGGCTTAATTCGCAAACAAGCAGGGTGTCGGCATCATGCAGGCTGTCAATGACTTCGTCCGGAACTTCTTTAAGGAAAATTTCATCCTCATCATTGCGATGCAAAACGGCGGTATTGTCCGTCGGGTTGATGTCAATGGACGGTTCTTTCGGCTGCCCTTCTCGTACGTAAATCAGCAGCATAACCTCGTCTTCATCGTTAATTATAAAATCGAAAGTATCTTCCATGTTCAAACCCCTCTTTAATCGTATAAGATGAGAATATTCTAAGTCTTATCTCCGATTTTACAAGAGGAATATTAACAGATGTGTTAATTTTGATGAAAATTGAGATTATTTGTTTTATATTATGCGGTTATGAGTGATGTTTTAGATAAATTTGTAAATCTTTTTAAATGGCCGGCAGCCGTTTTGGCCTTATGGACAGTGCCGGCATTTTTTCAGTCGTTGGATTATTTCGGTTTTCGCAATATTTATTTTATTGCGCTTTTCGGCGGATTTTTCATGTATTTTATTGCTCAGGTATCAATGGATTCCGGTGCAAAAACGTCGATGCAGATTATTGCCCATGAACTGACCCACAGTTTTTTTGCCGTTCTGACTTTTCATAAAGTAAAACATATTCGTGTGGCAGAAGATAATTCCGGTGGATCAATGGGGTTTGTCGGCGAGGGAAATTGGCTGATTATTATTGCGCCGTATTTTTTTCCGCTGTTTTGTATGGTCTATATGATCGGTGCTTCAATTTATCTCAAGTTTATGCCGATGACATGGGTGGTCAGCGTTTTATTCGGATATTTTGTCGGGTATCATGTCGATACGGTGGCTTCGCAGATTCATGATAAGCAGACGGATTTAAAAGAAGTGGGCTATCCTTTTTGTTTTATGTTTCTTCCGGGAGCAAACTTTTGGGTTTTGGGTTGTCTTTTAGCATATAACAGCCGCGGTTGGGAAGGCATATCGGTCTATCAAAGCCTGTTGTGGAAACTTAATCTGGATAATTTGGCATATTTGTTTAATTTAATCCGCAATTTGTAAAACGGGCATTTCGTTTGTGGCAATGAGGCGCATTTTGCAGCCAAGCGGCAGGCATATGCGGGCTTTTGTATGTCCGAACGGAAAATGTTTTATCATAACAATTCGCGGATGGCGGGCGGCAAAACTGTCTAAAACGGTTTCAATATCTTTTTCTTCCGGATGGTTAAGCGTGCAATTTCCGAAACTGCCGAAAATAATGCCGGATATATGTTCAAAACCGTTTTGCTGTTCAAGCTGGGTTAACATTCGTTCAACACGGTAACTTTTTTCATCAATATCTTCCAGCAGCAAGATTTTGTTTGCAAGCGCCGGAAAGTAAGGCGTTCCTGCCAGACTCACCAATGTACACAAATTGGTTCCGAGCAAAACTCCTTTTGCCTGTCCGAGGTTAAGGGTATTTCCGGCAGAAACAGGTGCAAATTTTCCGTTAAGCAGATTTTCAAACGAATCTCTTGTTTTGGGCTGAATATTCCCGTTTGCAAAGTCATATTTCAACATAATGCCGGCAATTGATGAAATGCCGGAGCGTGCGTAAACGGCAGTTTGTAGTGCTGTTATATCGCTAAAACCGATAATCGGCTTGGGATTGTTTTTAATAACGCCGTAATCAAGATACGGCAGCACGTCCTGAGATCCATATCCTCCCGCGGTAGCAATAATTGCGGCAATTTCGGGATTTTTAAAAAATCTCATGATATCGTCGGCGCGTTCCTGCGGCGTACCGGAAAAATGGCAGCTGCCGCCGTAAACAAAATCTCCGGTTTTTACTTGATAGCCCAATCCGGCAAGGTAGGCCAGCCCGCTGCGAATCTGTTCGGGAGAATCGAGCGACGAAGACGGCGTTATGACGCCGATGCCGGCGCCTTGCGGGATTGGTTGCAACATTAAAGCTCCTTCAATAAGTTACGGCTGAATGTTGGCAGTGAATTATCACGGGCTCCCATGATTACAATACGGTCGCCGCTTTGGGCGTTTTTGACAATATAATCGTGCACGGCTTGCTGTGTTTCCAAGAACAGGGCGTTGGCAAAACCGTTTTGTTTGATGCCGTTGATGATATTAGCGGCAGTAATGCCTTTGTCGACATTTTTATTCAGCATATAAACTTCCGGCATTAGGAAGATATCGTCTTTGTCGAGCGTTTTTGCAACGACTTCGGCGACTTCGCTGCCGGTATTTTGAGCCGAAAACGGGCTGTGCGATTGATACATGACAATCAGGCGGCCGGAATATTCCTTTAATGCACCGAGGGAAGAACCGATTTTGCTCGGATTATGGGCGAAATCGTCAATCAAAGTAATGTTGTTTTCGGATGTTCCGACAATTTCTAAACGGCGCTTGATTCCGGTAAAGCCTTCGAGAGCTTTGGCGGCGTCAAACGGGTCAATGCCTGCCTGAGCACAAACGGCAATTGCCGCCAGAGCATTTGAGACGTTGAAAGCGCCAAAGAGATTAAGTTTAAACGTTTTACCACGGAAGCCGTATTCAATTCCTTCCGGCAAAAACTTAATGTTTTCGGCATAAAAATCAGCTGCCGAATCTTTTGTTGAGAAAGTAATTGCCTTTTTGGCATGAGTCATACTGCGCGTCAGTTCGCAGTCATAATTAATGACTATGGCATCTTTGGTATTGGCGGCAAAAGTTGCAAAATATTCTTTCAGTTTTTCCATAGAAGTATGGTCATGGGAAATATTGTTAATCAATCCGATATTCGGATGATATTTGCAAATGGAACCGTCGCTCTCATCAGCTTCAATAACGCAAATTTTACCTTCGTTGTAAATAAAATTGGGCAGCCCTTTCAACAGTTCATAATTACGCAGCATGCCACCGTTTATCATACATGGTTTTTGTCCGAGCATGTCGAGAATATAACCGATCATGGCGGTGGTTGTCGTTTTGCCGGAAGTTCCGCCAACAGCAATACCGTATTCGTATTCGGAAAAGAGTTTTGCCAGCAGGTCCGAACGTTTTTTTACGGGAATTCTCAAATTGAGAGCGGCTTTTACGTCTGGGTTGCTCTCGTCAAGGGCGGCAGAAACGTAAACGGTTTCCATGTCGGACGTTACGGCGCTGCCGTCTTGGGGAATTATTTTTATTCCCATGTTTTCCAAAGCCTTACGGTTGGCAGCATCGCGTCCGGCATCAAAGCTGCGGTCGGAACCGTATACTTCATAGCCTTTAAGGCTTAAAATTTGGGCAAGCGGGCTCATGCCGTTGCCGGAAACTCCACAAAAACAAACTTTAGTCATTCTTTTTTCCCTTTATTATTTTTTATTATCAGAGAGCGTTAAGTGTTTGTTCTTCACGTTCTTTATAAATCTGTAAGTTGGTAAAATCTAAAATGAGATAGCTTTTACCATCGCCGTCGACATTGACGGCCAATGCGGCTCCTACTTTCAAGTCCTCAAAAGTGGCGTACAAAACGGCTTCGCCGCTTTGCAGTTCTGCCAAAAAGTTTTTGCCGCCGAGGGGTTCTTCAACTCTTGTTGTTTCAATTTGGTCACGACCGAACTGATCTTTTACGGTTTTTTCTATAATCGTAATTTTGGGCGTAAAAAATTCTTTGGCATTGCCGTATTTCTGATTCAGCAACTTATAATATTTGCGATAAAGTTTCAAGACCTTTGCCGCATCGGCATCATCGTCAAGCTTTTTGCCATAAGCCAAAACACGCCACATCAGATTATCTTCTCCGAAAGAAATAATGACTTTGTCAAAGTCCGGCAGCGGTTTGGGAAGTTGCGAAGCTGCAAAACTGTTGATGTAATCTTTAATTTCGACTTTCTCAAGTTCGACGCCCATGGCCTTTATCTGGTTATAAGTTCCGCCCCAAGACAGGCCGAAAGGGCCTTCGCCGTATTTTGTTGTTGTGTTTTCAACAATGGCAGGCTTGTTCTGCCCAAAGCTGAACGGCATGCTTTCCGAGCGGTTTTGCGTTTCTCCTTTGGGGCGCTGCGAGCGAAAAGGCAGGGCTGCCTGTCCTTCAATTTTGATGACTGGCGCTTTTTTATCCAGCAGGCTGCTGGCATTATTTTTAGCGGTTTCGGCATTTTCTTCAAGTTTGACGTCACTGGAAATCAAAACATCTTCATAAAATTTGCCGTATTCTTCGGCATGAATGTCCGGAGAAAAAAAAGGAAGGACGGACAAGAGAGCAACAAACCATATTTTTGCCATGAAATTATCCTTGTTGTTAGATAAAAAAATTGAACACTGTTCAGATTTGTTTTATGATAAAACCAAATTGCAAACATTTTATTAAAATATACATAATATGCAGAATATAAAAGACAATATACGCCAAAAGCTGATAGCCGCCGGACGGAAGCTTATACAAGAAAAAGGCATGGAGTTTCTGACGGCGCGCAAGCTGTCGGAAGCGTCAGGATGTTCAATAGGGACGATTTATAACCAATTTACCAGCATGGATGAACTTGCAGCTGAGCAAAACTTGCAGACTTTGCGAGAATTGGAAACCGTGTTAAACGCCGTAAAACGCAGTACGGATAATTATGATAATCTGAACCGTCTGGTAAACGTCTTTTCTGGTTTTGTTTGTGAAAACCGCGAATTGTGGATGTTATTATATAATTTTCATCTTAACCGCCGTGATTATATGCCGGAGATGAGGTATAAAAAACAATTAGTCAGAATGATGAATTACGGCGCAGAAGATTTTTTTCTTTTGTTTCCGGCTCTGAAAGGGCGCCGCAGTCGCATAATGCGTGAGGTTTTGATGCTCGGGCTGTTCGGGATCAGCGCCATGTTGGCTACAGATATGCTTAACGGCCTGAAAACCGTTAATCGTGAAAATATCTGTCGGATTTTTTCTAACGCTTTTTTAGCAGGAATTACACTTTTGGATAGGGAGTAACTATGGATTTTTTACGTGCTTTATATTACCGTTTTGATTGGTGGATTAACAGTCCGGAATTTTTGGTACTGCTGACAAATAACCGTTTTTTGCTTATTTTGCTGGTTATTGTTTTGGTGCGGCTTAAATATAATACATACAGCAGTATGTGGGCGAGTGCTCTGGTTAATATTCCTGGAACTATTCTGCATGAATTGATGCATTTTACCGTTGGCCTGCTTTTGAATGCCAAACCGTGCAATTTTACGGTTTTTCCCCGCAAAGCGCCGGACGGAAGTTATGTAATGGGCAGTGTCGGTTTTCGCAACGTTACTTTTTATAATGCGGTTCCTTCGGCAATGGCTCCGCTGTTTTTGTTGGTAATCGGCTTTTACATTAATCGCTATTATCTGCCGGTTATGCCTTTGACAGCAGTCAATTATGTTTTGTATGTCCTTTTACAGACGATTATCATTGAAAATGCCATGCCGTCGAATGCTGATTTTCGTGTTGCCGGCATGTATTTGAAAGGGGTTTTGTTTTACGGGGTTTTGCTTGTCGTCTGGCTTGTTTCATTGTTCTAGCGCCTTATCTATCTCTTCGGTGATTTTTTTGGCATCGCCGTAAAGCATGATCGTGTTTGGAGCAAAGAACAGCGGATTATCAATTCCTGAGTATCCGCTGCCCAGAGACCTTTTTACAAAGAAAACGGTTTTTGCCAGTCCGACATCGAGTATCGGCATTCCGTATAGCGGTGAATCGGGGTTATTTTTGGCTTCGGGGTTGGTTATATCGTTGGCGCCGATGACATAAGCAACATCGGTTGTTGCAAATTCGCGGTTGATGTCTTCCAGTTCATAAACGGCATCATAATCAACATTGGCTTCAGCCAGCAAAACGTTCATATGTCCCGGCATGCGTCCGGCTACGGGATGGATGGCATATTTTACATCAGCATGGTATTTGTTGCGCAGAAGATCGCCCATTGTCTTGACGGCGTGCTGTGCTGAAGCTGCAGCCATGCCAAATCCCGGAACTATAATGACTTTTTGAGCATTTTCCATAATAAAAGCGGCATCGGACGGGCTTCCTGTTTGGGCAGTACGGTTAATGCCGGTTGTGATGCCTGTCTGCGTATCTTTTATATGGGGATAAAAGATACCGAGGAGAGAGGTGTTCATTGCTTTGGTCATGATATAGGCCAATATTGAACCGCTGGCTCCCACAATGGTTCCGACGGCAATCATCAAGGTATTGTTTTGGGTAAAACCGATTGCAACGGAAGCCCAGCCGGAAAAAGAATTTAACAAAGATACGGCTATCGGCATATCGGCGCCTCCGACCGGCCATATGAGCCAGATTCCCCAAAGCAGGGCCAAACCGGTTAAAATATAAAAGCTGAACGGTGTCGGAAAATAGTACAGATAAAAAGAAATAATTATAATTGCGGCGGCAAAGATAATATTAAAAAAAGCAGAAAGGGGCAGCCGGCGGGAATGTCCGGAAAGGACACCTTGCAATTTGCAAAAAGCAATTAATGAGCCCGAGAAAGTTATGGCACCGATTGCAGCTCCGAGCGGCAAGGCTGTTGAAATATTTTCAGCTGCCGAAATTTCTCCCGCAGCGATACAGACGGCAGCTCCGCCGCCCAAGCCGTTAAATGCCGCAATCATTTGCGGCAAAGCCGTGATTTTTATTTTAATTCCGCTGATAACGCCTATAACGGCGCCGAAAGTCAGAGCTATAATCAAAGGATAAGATATTTCAGTTTGTCGACTGAAAGCAAACAGGATAGCAACAGCCATTCCTGCCATACCGATGTAACTGCCGATAACGGCTGATCGCGGAGAGGACATAAGGCGGACGGAAAGAATAAAAGCCACAATGCAAATTAAGTAAACAAATTGTGCGGACATTTATTTTTTCTCCTTTTTCTTGAACATTGCCAGCATACGCGCTGAGACGGCAAATCCTCCGAAAATGTTGACTGACGCCAAAAAAACAGCCGCCGTGCTCCACCGGTCGGTTCCCAAAGCAATTGCGCCGATAATGACTATTCCGGAAATGGCGTTTGAAACGCTCATCAGCGGAGAATAGAGCGCAGGAGTCACTCCCCAAACGACAAAATAACCTATAAAAGCAGCTAAAATAAAAACTGTCAGCAAGGTACTTAACTCATACATTCTTTTTTTCTCCCATATAAGTTGCACGAATAATTTCATCTTTAAAATCTAAATTCAGGCTTTGGCTTCCGAAATCATAAATCAGACGGAAAAAATTGTAGAGATTGTTGGCAAACAGGCGGCTGGCGGATTCGGGGATTTCGGAGGCAATATTGTAATTGCGGATAAGATTGGGAGCCGAGAAATTGTCCTCGACATTGCCGGATATGTCAAAAACCAAATTTTGAGGCGGTATTAACGACATTCGTTCTTTGTCAAAAAGAATTGGGGCGCGACCATAGCTGCCGGCTGATGTTATAATCAGTCCGAATTCGGAAAGGCGTTTTAATATTTCGTCTTCGGAAAGAAAAACGGCTCCGACGGAAACGGCCTGTTCCCGTGTTTCGGGACGGATATCGGATGCATAGACTCTGGCGCCTAACCGTTTGGCTGTTGCCGCTGCCTGCAAACCTGCCACACCCAATCCCCAAATTAAAACGCTGAGCGGGGGAAGCGTTCCTGCGGCGGTGATCATCATTGGTGCAATGATGGTGAGCGAATCGATGGCTTTAAGCGCTGCTTTGTATCCTGCAAGGTTGTCTTGAGAGGACAAAATATCCATACTCTGAGCTCTGGAAATACGGGGGATTTTTTCAAGGGCAAAAGCTCGGAACGGAATTTCCGGCGGAAGCGAACGGCTAAAGTCAGCAAGAATAACCGGCATGTGCGTAAGGTGTTGCCACTCATCCCGAAGAGGCGCCCAAATTTTAAACAGCATATTGCATTTTTGACAGACTTCGGCAGCAGAATCGCTTATTTCAGCTCCCTTTTTTATAAAATCGTCATCGGAAAATCCGGCAGCCTTTCCCGCTTCCTTTTCAATAAGTATATGCATGCCGGAGCCAATCAGCCGTTCCGCAATTTTCGGAGTAATGGCAACGCGTTGTTCCCCTTGAGTTTTTTCTCTAATTATGCCGATAAGCATTTTGACCTCTTCTTTAACATTTAAGAAAGTATCTTTATATATAATGGCATTTAAGTTTTTTAGAATGGGTGAGTATAAAAATGCTGAGAGAACTGTTTTGGTCTTTTTTTAAAATAGGCTTGTTTACCTTTGGCGGCGGTTATGCAATGATTCCGCTGCTTCAGGCGGAGTTGGTCGAGCGTAAGAAGTGGCTCGATGATGACGAAATTATGGATTATTATTCCATCGGGCAGTGTACGCCGGGTATTATTGCCGTGAACGTTTCAACATTTACGGGCTATAAGCTGCAAGGCGTTTGGGGAGCCGTCGTATCTACTTTAGGCATTGTGATGCCGTCGTTAATTATCATTACGATACTTGCCAATATCATAAATCTTTTTTTTGATAATCCGTATGTCGTACATGCCTTTACCGGTATCAGAATAGTTGTTATTGCGCTTATGCTGGACGTTGTTTTGAATATGTGGCGAAAAAATATCAGTGACTGGTGGCAGTGGATTATATTTGCTGCTGCGCTCGGCGTTATGTTTTTTTGCTCCGTTTCTCCGGTATGGGTTGTTCTGGGGGCGGGGCTTGCTGGTCTGATTTTGCGCAGGGGAGATTAGAAAATGGTGTTCTGGCTGTTATTTTCCGAATTTTTTAAGATAGGCCTGTTTGCTTTGGGCGGCGGAATGGTTACTGTTCCGTTTTTATTTGAAATAGCTGAGAAATATCCGTGGTTTACGTCTCACGAGCTGGTTGACATGATAGCTGTTGCCGAATCTTCTCCGGGGCCGATAGGAATTAATATGGCGACTTATGCCGGCTTTAAAGCTGCCGGTATTTTCGGCGGTATTATTGCTACATTCGGTTTAGTGTTGCCGTCATTAGTCATTATTATATGTATTGCCCGTCTTTTGGACAAATATCGCAATTCCGATATTTTTATGAATGTAATGTATGCCGTTCATCCGGCGGTTATTGCGATGATTTTGTTTGCCGGAACAGAATTGGGAAAATTGGTGCTGACGAATAATGAGGCGATTTTGATTTGTGCAATATTTTGGGGCGCAATCCATTTTGTGAAACTGCACCCCATTTTGTATATTGTTCTCGGCGGAATAATCGGTGTTGCCCTGAAATTATAAATCCAGAGCCTTACGATAAGTATCGAGAAGATATTCCTGCTCTTCGCGGTCGCTGGCGTTCATTTTGCGCAGTTTGATAATTGTACGCATAATTTTAACGTCAAATCCGGCTGATTTTGCCTCGGCATAAATATCGCGGATGTCGCCGCCCAAAGCTTTCTTTTCTTCTTCAAGACGCTCAATGCGTTCAATTAAAGAGCGCAGACGGTCGGTGGCAATTCCTCCAACTTCGGTCATTTTTTTCTCCCTGAAATATTAAAAATTGTTGTAAGCGAGATTACCAAAGCCTATATCTTTTGACAAGAAATAAATTTCGCTTTACCAAAAATAAAAAGTTGTGGTAATACTGCGATAGGTTTAAAAATATTATAGGAAAAAAAGCTATGCCAAGAAAAACCTGTACTCATATTTTAGCAACCATCGGGCCGTCGTCAGCCAGCGAAGAACGCATTTCCGCATTGATTGACGCCGGAGCCGATGCCTTTCGTTTTAACTTCAGCCATGGTACCCATAAAGAACATAAGCAGCGTTTGGACATTGTAAGAAAACTTTCCAGACAGAAAGGGCTGCATATCGCCGTCGTTGCCGATTTGCAAGGGCCGAAATTGAGAGTCGGACAATTCCGTGACGGCCGGATTATGCTGGAGGAAGGACAGAATTTTGTTCTGGACATGAAGGACGAATTGGGAACGCAAAACAGAGTTACCCTGCCGCATAAGGAGATTTTTGCCGCAATTAAGCCGGGGGACGAATTGTTGTTGAATGACGGCAATATTGTTTTGGAAATTGTTTCTAAAACGGATGACAGTGCCGTAACAAAAGTAAAAGTCGGCGGGGAACTTTCCAGCCATAAAGGTGTAAATCTGCCGAATATCAAACTGCCGATTTCTGCCATTACCGAAAAAGATCGTGAAGATTTGAAATTTGCCCTAAAGCTCGGTGTCGATTGGGTTTGCTTGTCTTTTGTACAGTCAGCTCAGGATGTTCGTGAAGCCAAAGAACTTATTGGCGGCAAAGCTATGGTTATTTCTAAGCTGGAGAAGCCGAGCGCGATTGTTGAGTTGGATGAAATTATCCGCCTGTCGGACGGCATTATGGTTGCTCGTGGCGATTTGGGTGTGGAATGCCCGTTACAGACAGTTCCGGTCTTACAAAAGAAAATAGTGAATGCCTGCCGCCGCTATGCCCGTCCGGTTATTGTAGCAACGCAAATGCTCGAATCGATGATTGAAAAGCCGACTCCGACAAGAGCCGAGGTTTCGGATGTAGCTACGGCCGTTTATGACGGATGTGACGCCGTAATGTTGTCGGCAGAAACCGCTGCCGGCAAGTATCCGGTTGAAGCTGTTAAAATGATGGGAAAAATAATTACGCAGGTTGAAGCTGATCCGCTCTTTTTCCAATATATTAAAAAGACGCAGGAAATAACTTGCTGCGTCGGCGAGGCAGATTCCATCACTTATGCGGCCAGTGAAATTTCAAAAGTTTTAGATCATGTTGCCGGCGTTGTGACTTACACGACTTCTGGGCGGACAACGTTTTTGATTGCCCGCGAGCGGCCGAATATTCCGATTATTGCCGTAACGCCGGACGAGAAAGTTGCCCAACAGCTGGCGTTGGTTTGGGGAGCGCGTCCTTTTGTTAAAAAATCGCATTTTTCCAGCTTTGCCAAATTTGAGGACAATGCCGTTCAGATTGCCTTGGACAGCGGATGGGCGCACCATGGCGATCATATCATCATTACCGGCGGTTTTCCGTTGGGCGTTAAAGGGCGTACAAATATATTGCACACCGTGCATATCAAATAAAAGGGCAGGCGGGAAAATATCCCGCCTGTTTGTTTTAGGCGGTATTTTTATTTCAACGTGTACCAACTTCCTCGTGAAGAACCGCGGCGAATCAGCAGTTCGTCGGCCGTGAGTGCAGCAAGATGTTTTTTTACCGTATTTATATTAGCTTTAGTATATTCTACGGTTTGTTGTAAAGTTATGCTGTTTTGTGTAGCAGCAAATTCAATTATTTTTGCAGACAGAGGCGGCAGGGTTCCAGCTGCAGGAACTTTCAAAAGTTGATGTCTCAGCTGTTTTTGCATGCGTTGGATCGTTCTCAAAAAGAATAACAGCCACGGGCTGAAATCAGGATTGGGCTGTTTTGCCTGATCTTGAGCCAAACGCAGACAGCGATAATATTCTTCTTTGTTGTTTTCAATCGCGCTTTCCAATGATGCAAAACGAAGATGGGCGTAGCCGGATTTCAGCAGTAAAAACATCGTCAGAGCTCTTGCGATACGGCTGTTACCGTCTTGAAAAGGATGTATAATCAAAAAGCGAAGCATAAATAAAGCGATGGTCAAGAGCGGATGACAATTTATGTTTTTAAGGGATTTTCTTGTCCAGTCGTAAAGTTCGCGTGTCATTTGCGGCGTTTCAAACGGGCTGGCCGTTTCATAGAAAATATCTATCTGATGTCCTTCCGGCGTGTAGGAATAAACAGGATTCAGCTGTTGTTTGTAGTGGCCTTTTTCGGTTTCGGCAATCGGCGTATTTCTTAAAAGAATTTTATGAAATTCATTTACGGTCGTTTCATCCAATTCATAATGATTATATTTATCCGTAATTTCAGACAGTAACGTATAATAGTCATTTTGTTCTGTTTTTGATTTTATATGAGCAATGCTTTGCTGAAGAGCGTCTTCGTTTGATACCGGTCGTTCGGCTCCTTTCATAGCCTGAAGTTCACCGCGAAATTCGTCAATTGCAGCCGTTGTGCAAAGAATGGGTTGTGTAACGGAGATATTTTCGATGTTAGTCATAGTCATATCCTTTAATATCTGTAATTATCTTATAATATACTTATATATATCTTTAAGTTTTGTTAATTTGTGCATGGTAAAAATGTATTAGTTTTAATTGTTAAAAGGATTTTACTATGAAAAAACTTGGATTGTTGACTATATTGTTCTGCCTGTTTTCACATAATGCCGGAGCTTTTTTGTTGTCGCCGTATGTCGGCGCAGACTATAATTACAGCAAGCTTAATTTCGGCAGCAAAACGGAAGATTTATATGCTGACAAGTTGGGGGCATTGGGAGTTATTGCCGGCGTTAAGGTGTTGAGTATGGTTTCTGTTGAGGGATTTTATCAGCAGTCGGAAAACAAAAGCAATTCTTCTCAAAACTTTTTTGTAGACGGTGATGCCGTAAAGACAAAGCTGCAGCTCGAATCGTATGGTGTCGATTTAGTCGGCGATGTTTTGAATTTGGGCGTTGTCGAAGTTTTGTCGTCAATCGGTTACGGCTATTATGACGCCGACGTGTCACGTTTTGTAACAGTGAACGGTGCAACCGGTCATAAAACTTATACTGAAGACGGCAATGGCCTGCGTTTCGGTCTGGGCGGGCAAGTCAATCCGACGCCGTCAATCGGTATTCGTGCCATGTTCCGCTATACCGTAACGGATATGGATGCCGTTAAGAATATGAAAGAATTTACGGTTGGTTTGCGTTATTATTTTTAAGCCGTTTTCTTTGTAATAAAAATAAACCCTCCGAATGCTCAGAGGGTTTATTTTTTAATGAGAAAAACTTATTCTTTGCTGAAATTGTTTTCCTGTTTTTTAGCTTCGTCTTCGGTACGCGCAACGTTAACCAAAATTTCCTGGCTTACTTCCGGATGCAGATTGATGCTTACTTTGTAAACACCAAGATCTTTAATCGGACGTTCCAGATAAATATAACGGCGTTCGATATCTTTGCCGGCTTCTTTCATGGCGGCGGCGATATCGCGGATGCTTACCGAACCGTACAGCTGACCGGTTTCGGCAGCCTGACGAATCAAAACGACTTTAAAGCCCTGCAAATCAGCAGCCTGCTTGTTGGCATTGTCGAACAAAGTCTTGTTACGGGCTTCGAGTTCGGCTTTCTGCTTTTCATAAACGGCAAGGTTAGCTTCGGTAGCGCGAAGAGCTTTTTTTGTCGGCAAAAGGTAGTTGCGGGCATAGCCGTTTTTAACGGTTACTTTGTCGCCCATTTTACCCAATTTGTTTACGTGTTCCAAAAGAATTACTTCCATCTCTATTCTCCTTAATCAGCGACGAACGGAAGAAGAGCAATGTAGCGGGCGCGTTTGATGGCGCGAGCCAATTCTCTTTGCTTCTTTGCCGAAACGTTGGTAATACGACTTGGGATGATTTTTCCTTTTTCGGAAATGTAGCGGCTCAGCAGTTTGACGTCTTTGTAGTCAATAGCCATACCGTCTTCACCTGAAAACGGGCAGCCTTTTTTCTTTTTAAAGAAAGATTGTTTGTTCATCATGGTCAATTACTCCGCTTCTTCAACTGTTTCTTTGTCTTCAGAAGATGCAAGCCCTTCACAGAACTCGTCAACTTTCAAGGTCATGTAACGAATGATGTCTTCGTTAAAACGCATAACACGTTCATATTCGGCAATGGCAGCAGCCGGAGCCGAAATGTTCATCAATACATAGTGACCTTTGCGGTTTTTCTTGATGCGATAAGCCAAGGTTTTCAAACCCCAGTTATCAACTCTTACAACCTCGCCGCCTTCTTTTTTAATAACTTCAGACAAGTCCGAAACAATGTTATTAACCTGTGATGCGCCGAGATCCTGACGTGCAATCAGCATGCTTTCATATTTTTGCATAAATAAATCTCCTTATGGATTCTCAACAAAAACCCTTGTTTTACAAGGGCAAATCTAATGTATAGCCGGACAAAATTCCGGCAAGGGACGGCGTTAATATACTCTAAAACTCTATTTTGGCAAGCTTTTTTTAGCAAAATAAATTAATTTATTGCAAATAAGCGCAAAAAAAATTATGATTTGAAAAACTCTGTTCCGAAGGATTGATTAAAATGAAACCGAATTTTGCCGTTTTGCTGTTAATTGTAGCGTTTTTTGCTGCCGGATGTTCTGCACCCAAGCTTAGTTGCGAGGAAGAAGCCGAAGTCGTCGTTATTGCCGATACGCCGCAAAACGTAAAATCCATCATTTTTTTAGTTAACCAAAATACCGGAGAATTGGCTTGCTGCCGCGATACGGAATATGCTACGGCCGAAGCTTGTGCCAAAGCTTTGGAAAAAGACTGCTACAAGCGGGTGGAAGATATTCCTTACGGCAATTCAAAATATGATTTTTTGACGACGGACACTTATCCGACCCGTCGTTGGCGCGATAACGAAACGACCCCTCGGTGGTAAAAATGCTTTCTCGCGTCAGAACCGTCGCTTTTAACGGGCTGGAGATTCTGGATGTTGAACTTCAGGTGCAAATATCTGCCGGTCTGCCTTCTTTTACAATAGTCGGATTGCCTGATAAAGCCGTTGCTGAAAGCCGTGAACGCATTCGCGCGGCTTTTTTCTCAATGGGAATAAAATTGCCGCCGAAAAGGATTACGGTCAATTTGGCGCCGGCGGATATCGTCAAAGAGGGCTCGCATTTTGATTTGCCTTTGGCTTTAGGCATTTTGTCCGGAATGGGGTTGATTTCTCAGGATAAGCTTTCAAATTATATCGTTGTCGGCGAAGTCGGATTGGACGGAGCCGTTATTCGGGTAAACGGCGTTTTGCCGGCAGCCGTTAAAGCCGCGCGCAAAAAGCTCGGATTTATCTGTCCCGCAGCTCAAGGCGGAGAAGCCGCATGGTCCGGCGGAAAAAGCATATTGCCTGCTGCCGGTATTGAAGAGTTGATAAACTTTTTTCACGGAACGGCAGAAATAAATCCTCCTTCCGCGACAAAAGCGGAAATAACCGAAAACCAACTCGATATGCGTGACGTCAAAGGGCAAGAGTCAGCCAAAAGGGCTTTTGAAATTGCCGCTGCCGGCGGGCATAACCTGATAATGGTCGGGCCTCCGGGGTCGGGAAAGTCGATGCTGGCGGCAAGGCTTCCGACCATATTGCCGTTGATGAACAGGGAAGAGGCGATAGAAACCAGTATGATAGCTTCAATTGCCGGAGAGCTTGACGGGCAAAGCCTTCGTTTCGAGCGGCCGTTCCGCGCGCCGCATCACAGCGCGTCCATGCCGGCTTTGGTCGGCGGCGGCAGATTTGCCCGTCCGGGGGAAATTTCGCTTGCCAGCAACGGCGTTTTATTTTTGGACGAGCTGCCCGAGTTTGCTCGCCCGACGTTGGAAGCACTGCGTCAGCCGCTGGAAACCGGAAAGATAAATATTTCGCGCGTTAATTCGCATGTTGAGTTTCCGGCAAAAATACAGTTGGTCGCGGCAATGAATCCCTGCCGCTGCGGTTATCTCGGCATTGCGGAAAGAGAATGCCCGCGTGCGCCGAAATGTGCACAAGAATATCAGTCAAAAATATCAGGGCCTTTGCTTGACAGAATCGATATACAAATAGAGGTTGCCGCCGTCAGCCCGTGGGATATGGCCGAAACCGCGGCCGGCGAAAGCAGTGCGGATATCCGTAAGCGCGTTATTACTGCCCGACAAATTCAAAAAGAGCGTTTTGTTTCGTTCGGACGCAACGATTTGCACACAAATTCGGAATTAAGCGGAGATATGCTTGAAGCGGCCGCGATTATGGACGACGAAGCAAAAGAATTGTTGATAAATTATGCGAATCGTGTAAAACTCTCTGCCAGAGGGTATAATCGTACTTTAAAGCTGGCTCGGACAATTGCAGACTTGCAAAATGAAATAAAATTGCATAGAATACACATTGCCGAAGCCTTGTCCCTTCGTTGGAAAGTGCCTGACTACAAGATTTAGGAGATGACGAATAATGTTAAAAAGATTTTTAAAGGTTTTATTCTGGGCGGTTACAGTTAACGGTCTGGCAATATCCGTTTCTTTAGCCTCTGCCGCAGGTTGCGGTTGTCCGGATAATCCGTCAGATTGCGGATGTGCCCCGAGATATCAGCAGGATGTTGTCCGTGCAGAAGTCAAAAACTATGACTGCTCGGCGCCGGCTCCCGTTTATACGCAAGCGGCCGCTCCCGTCTATCAGGCACCCGTTCAACAAGCTCCCGTTGCTGTCAGAACACGTCAGGCTCCGGAAAAAGTTTATCAGATGAATTGTATTGACGAGCCGCGGGAAAACCGTTTGGCTCCTTTGAGCAATGAAGAAGTTGCACGTCGCGGCAAGGTCGAAACCGTGAACGAGCAGTATCGTTTTGCCGGACAGCCTGCACCGGCTAAGGCACAACCTGAATATGCAATGTCATCCCGTTCGGCCAGACAGCAGGTTTTTGAAAACGAAGGCGAACCTTGCCGCGACGGTTCTATTTTCGGCGGAGGTCCCTGCAAACGTAAAGATAAAAACGGTTCTATTTTTGGTGGCGGCCCCTGCAAGAACTGCACGAAAAACGGCTCCATTTTCGGTGGCGGTCCGTGCAAAAATTGCACGAAAGACGGTTCTATCTTCCCCGGCGGCTCTTGCAAAAACTGCAAAAAGCCTTGCCAGCGTCGTCAGTGTGCTCCTTGCCAGCAGTTAAAACAGCCTTGTGCTCAAACGGTTTCTGCTCCGAAACCCGAATGCATTAAGAAATATGAATTGCAGGAAGTTGAGCGCAGCTGCAAAGATTTTGCTCCGCTGAGCATGGAATGGGTTGATTTCAGAATTGTTCGCGGTGACGGGCAGACTTATTCCCGCAATCTCGGAAAATATCGTTTCAGAATTTTCGGCTGCAGACGTAACACTAAAAATGCAATTTTGAATGAAGGTCGGATTGTCGAAAAAGATATGAACTTCATCGAAATTTTCACCGATATGGTTTCTGATTGTTATACTATTGTCAACACGCAGCAATGTGTTGATGAAAATACCGTGCTTCCCGAATATGTTCTGACGGCTGAAATTACCGATTATTTTATGAATGTCTGTGACGAGTACAATTGGGACGAAGCCAGAATGGAAAACAGCCGTAAAGGCTCGTCCGAAATGACCGTTACGTGGCGGTTGATGGATGCCAGCAAGACTAATGTTTTGTGGAAAGGCGAATCCAAAGGTTATGCGGAAATTGAAGACAGTGAATATAACGGCGAAATGATTTTGATTCAGCGTGCTTTTGCCGATGCAGCCGATAATCTTCGTTATCTGCCAGGGTTTGAAGATCAGCTTGCAGTCAGAGTCAGCCCCGAAGAAATGCAGAACCAGCGCAAAGCTCTGATGGAAATGCAGCGTGCCAGCGGTATTTGCCAGTTTAAGATTGTAGAAGACTTCGGCTCTGTTTCAACCGGTTACGGTGCAGAGGAAGGCTGGATCGAAATTAAAGATACGCCGGCTCCGATTCCGACGGCAGAACCGATTGTTGCCGTCAGAACTCCTGATGTCGAAATGCCGATTATTACGCCGGCTCCGATTGTTGAAATGAGAAATCCGGCTGTGGTCGAAAACTCCGGTTTTGTCGAAGGAGGCGTTGCTACTCCTGCTATTGTGGAGAACTCGGGCTTTGTTGAAGGTTCTGCCGTTACGCCGGCTGTCGTCCTGTCTAATCCCGTTGTTGTCGAAAATTCCGGTTTTTCGGAAGCTGCGTTAGTTTCTCCGGCCGTTGTCGAAGATTCGGGCTTTACCGAAATGGCGGTTGTTTCTCCGGAACCGGTTATGACATCTCCGGCCGTTACTGAAGATTCGGGCTTTACCGAGACGGGAATGTATGCTCCGGCAGTGAAGGAAACATCCGGTGTTACGGAAGTTACAATTGCGTCGGCAGATGTTGTTGTTCCTGCTCCGACAAAAACTGTTGAAGTTGCCGTTCCGGCTCCTGCTCCTGTTGCCGCAGGCGCTATTTATGAGGCGGACAAACTTTGTATTGTTGAGCGTGCCGATTATGAAAATATGGGTGCCGACACTATCGGACAAACCAAAAACTCAGTCGTTGCCATTACAAATATGAAAGGCAAAAAAGGCGCCGGTCTTTTGATTGCTGAGCAGATTGTTATGACCTCGGCGGATTTGGTCGATCGTGAAAACAATAACTATTCGGTCGTAACTGCTGGCGGAAAAAACATTAAAGCAAAAGCTTTCCGTGTAAATCCGCGGCGTAATACCGCTCTTCTGGTTTTGAGCGAAAATGCCGGTTATGCGCCTTTGGCTCTTACGCTGGACTTGCCGCCGGTCGGAAAGGGCAGCTATATCGCTCCCGCTCCGGCTTTGAAAGAAGACATGAGTTATCTTAACAATACGGGAACAGTAACAAGTTATCGTTACACTCCCGATGGAACGGCTGAGATTGTTATTGAAACCTTTGATCCGAAAGCAACCATCGGAACGGCTTTGATTGATGATAAAGGTCGTGTTGCCGGTCTGGCTCATCGGGCGCAGGATCCAAGCACCGATTTGTTCCTGCCTATGGAAACAGCTATGCGTAGTTTAGGTGTTGAAATTTGCGGAAAGGCTTTCCCTGAAGCAACACCAAAGCCGGCTGAAAAGGCATGGCGTAAGCCTGTAGCGGCCTATATTGACAACTCTGTTGCCAAAGCGCCGGAAGCCATGCCGGCAAAGGCCAGAAAATAGTTTGGTTTCTTATGCAAAAAGCTCCCTTTTGTCAGGGAGCTTTTTTATTATATGCCTTACAACAAATCTCGAGTTTATTTGGGGCTGAATGCAAAAGTGTCGTTAGACACCGTTTCACGCTTTTGAGCGTGGACAAACCGTCAGGTTTCCTTAATAGAACCATGGGGTTACCCGATGATATCTATTGAGAAAATCTGCTCTGGATGCTTGTTTCTCAAAAGCTTGCAATTATGCATAAAAATTTTTACTGTTGTTGTAAAGATGGTTTGGTAATAAAGCAAAGGCTTTTTCTGCGGGTATAGTACATATAATATAAAATTGCGATGTCCAAGATGACGAGTGCCAAAGGCTGGAGCCGTAAATAATTATTTTGCACAGGCGGCGCGTTTTTTTGTTGTCGAATTATAATAGTTATAAATAG
>JAAGKN010000949.1_pt1 | contig 149923 bp, 161 predicted proteins | sample 6206371 | NCBI WGS metagenome assembly JAAGKN01 (sample SAMN11533720, study PRJNA540317) | gut metagenome | isolation source: fecal pellets from male and female animal of same cohort | host: Peromyscus leucopus | place: USA:CA | collected 2017
TTTAAACATACTGGATTATTTCCAGAACAAGCTACTAATTGGGACTTTATGATGGATAAAATAAAAAATAGTAATCGTCCAATTACTGTTTTAAATCTATTTGCCTATACAGGGGGGGCTACTATGGCATGTGCAAGTGCTGGAGCTATAGAAGTTGTTCATGTAGATGCCTCTAAAGGAATGACAGAGTGGGCTAAAGAAAATCAAAAATTAAGTGGATTAGAAGATTGTAAGATTCGTTTTATTGTAGACGATTGTTTAAAATTCGTAGAAAGAGAAGCACGTCGTGGTAGAAAATATGATGCTATTATTATGGATCCACCTAGTTATGGAAGAGGTCCTAATGGAGAAGTATGGAAATTTGAGCACAATATCCACAATCTTATCATGGCTTGCATGAAAATATTAAGTGATAAACCACTATTCTTCTTAATTAACTCTTATACAACTGGAATCTCTAGTACTGTTCTATATAATATTTTAAAAACTACCATGGAACCTAAATATAAGGGAGTAGTAGATGCTGGAGAAGTAGGTCTTTCTATTACTAAGAATAATATGGTATTACCATGCGGAATTTATGGAAGATGGCAAGATGAATAATATTTTATATGAAGATAATCACATTATTGTAGTAGAGAAAAGTATCAATATTCCTGTTCAAGAAGATGAAAGTAAAGACAAAGACTTACTAACTATTATTAAGGAATATTTAAAAGAAAAGTATCATAAACCAGGAAATGTTTATTTAGGTCTTGTTCATAGGCTTGATAGACCAGTAGGTGGAGTAATGGTATTTGCTAAAACTAGTAAAGCTGCATCTCGCTTAAGTGAACAAATGCGCATTCATCAAATAGAGAAGAAATACTATGCAGTAGTAGAAGGTATTCCTAACGAGAAAGATACTTACATAGATAAATTGTATAAAGATACGAAAACAAATAAGGTAACTGTCGATAATAGGGGAAAAGAAGCCGTTTTAAGCTACGAAAGAGTAAAAACGTATAATGGATATAGTTTGGTTGATATTACGCTTAAAACGGGCCGTAGTCACCAAATACGGGTACAATTTAGCAGTAGAGGAACCCCATTATATGGAGATCAAAAATATAATAAGAATGCTAAAGTAGGAGAGCAGATTGCATTATATTCTTATTATTTATCTTTTTATCATCCAACTACAAAAGAGAAAATGGAATTTAGTTTGCCATTACCGGATAGAAAACCATTTTGTTATTTTAAGAATTAGAACACATTGATGTTCTTTTTCTAAATGAAAAATGTAAGTATTTAAATTTTTTTAGGATTAAACTAAAAATCGATATAAAATATTGTGTTAAAGGTATAAAGATATTTTAATTAATATTATAAAACATTAAAGATACTTTGATAGAAAAGTATCTTTTTTCATATAGTGTATTGGTGATTAAATGAGTCATAAGTTTCATATGTTATTTTTACTGATATTAATGATTTGTACCTTTTCCTTTTTAAAAGTAAGAGGAAATGAAATGCCATTAGTTGGTAAAGTTATTTATCTAGATGCAGGACATGGGGGAGTAGATAGTGGGGCTAATTATAAAGATATATTAGAAAAAGATATTAATTTATCCATAGTAAAAATGCTAGCTTTAAAATTAGAATCTTTAGGAGCAACTGTTTATCTTACTCGTTATGGTGATTATGATTTAAGTAATATTGGAGTATACTATAGAAAGCAGAGTGATTTATATAATAGGGCTAAAGTAATTAATGAAAGTGATGCCAATATTTATATTTCTATCCATTTAAATTCAACTACATCATCTACTTGGTCTGGAGCGCAAGTTTTCTATGATGATATCAATTCTGAAAATATTAAGATAGCTGAGATTATGACAGAAGTATTAGGAACGAAAAGGGAAGTCTCTGAAATAAAGGATATGTATTTCAATAAACGAGTTAAAGTTCCAGGTGTATTAATTGAAGCTGGCTTTTTATCAAATGGTAATGATCGTAATAAGTTAGTAAATGAGAAATACCAAGAAGAATTAACCAATAAAATTGTGAATGGTGTAATCCAATATTTCATCACATAAATTACACATAAAAGACATATTTTTTTCATGTGTTTTATGATATAATGTGATAAGGTGATAGTATGAGAAGTAATAAGGTATTTAAAACTTTAGATGAACAAATTGATATTCTTCGTTCTAAAGGCCTTACAGTAAATGATGAGGAGAAAGCAAAAGATATTCTGCTTAAAGAAAACTATTTCTTTATTAGTGGTTATAGACATTTATTTATGAAGTCTTATAACGATGGAAAATTTTTGCTAGGTACAACTTTTGATGAATTATATGCTGTATTTCAATTCGATCGTCAAGTACGTAATATTATGTTTAAACATATATTAGTGGTTGAAAATAACCTTAAATCTCTCATAAGCTATGTAATGTCTAAGAAGTATGGATTTCACGAGAAAGATTATTTAAATACAAATAACTTTACGCAAGATCCAATGCGAGTAAGACAAGTACATGATGTAATTGATAAAATGAGAAGGCAGATACGAGTAAATGGGAAACAACATAGTGCGACATCCCATTACTTAAGTAATTATGGTTATATTCCTCTTTGGATTTCTGTAAAAGTATTATCTTTCGGTATAGTATCTGAACTTTATTCCATATTAAAAGAAGAAGAGCAAGAAGAAATTTCCGATATTTATAAAGTGGATATTGTGTCCTTAGGAATTTATTTATCTATTTTATCAAATTACCGAAATTTGTGTGCACATGAAGATATTTTATATGATCATCGTACACAACGTTCTATTCCAGATACGAAATATCACTATCAATTAGATATTGAGAAAAATGAAGAGGGAGAATACATCTATGGAAAGAATGATTTATTTTCTGTCATTATCATTTTAAGACAAATGTTAACAGAGGAAGAATTTAGAAACTTAGTTTATGAAATTGGTTATGAAATCGACATATTAGATGGTAAAGTAAATGTATTACCATTAAATCAATTACTTAATAAAATTAGTTTTCCAAACAATTGGCGGGATATTTTAGATATTCATTAGGAGGTAATATGATAAAAAAATATGGTGGGTATATAGTGACAGTAATTTTATCATTAGCTGTTGGGGTTACTGGTACCTATTTTATACTGAAAGATAATGGAACTACAAAAGAGGTTACAAAAACAGTATCAGAAGTAAATATTACAGAAACAAATACAATTAAATCTTCTATCGATAAAGTTTATAAAGCATCTGTTTTAATTGAAGCTTATAAAAATAATAGAGTTGGCAGTAGTGGATCTGGTTTTGTTTATAAGCAAGATGAGAACTATGGGTATGTATTAACTAATAATCACGTAGTAGAAAATACGACAAGTGTTAAAGTGATTAATATAGAAGGTGTAGAAGTAGATGCGACTGTTCTTGGAACAGATGTCTATATGGATATTGCAGTACTTAGAATTCCCAAAGATGCTATTCTTCAGGTTGCAACAATAGGTGATAGCAGTAATTCTGAACTCGGAGATACCGTGTTTACAGTAGGTTCTCCTGAGGGAAGAGAATATATAGGAACAGTTACAAAAGGAATTATTTCTGGTAAGGATAGAGAAGTAGCTGTAAAATTATCTAATGGAAGCTATATTATGTCTGTTTTACAAACAGATGCAGCGATTAATCCAGGTAATAGTGGTGGCCCACTTGTAAATATTAATGGAGAGGTAATTGGAATCAATTCTTTAAAACTTGTACAAGATGAAATAGAAGGTATGGGGTTTGCAATTCCAATCGAAGAAGTAATGCTTTATGCAGATAGATTAGAAAGAGGAGAACAGATTACTCGCCCAACAATTGGTTTAGAGTTAATTGATGCTTCTAACAGCTATTTGCTTGGATATTATCAAATGAATATAAATACAGATGTTAAAGAAGGTGCTATTATTTATCGTGTAGTAGATAATTCACCAGCTGCTTTAGCAGGTCTAAAATCAGGAGATATTATCACAGCTATTGACGGTAATAAAGTAACTGATGTAACACATTTTAGATATCTTTTATATAAACATAATATAGGGGATGAAATGCAAGTTACTTATATTAGAGATGGTAAAGAAGGAACTCTTACTGTAAAATTAACACAATAGATAGCACATGCTATCTATTTTTTGCGTAAATACTACATTTCTGCTATAATATAGGCGATGTGGGAGGAATGTTTTTTGAAAGTATTAATGATTATTCCTGCTTATAATGAAGAAAAAAGTATTGTAAGTACTGTTGCTTCTTTAAAAAAAGCAAAATTAAAAGGTGGAACTATAGACTATATTATCGTTAATGATGGTTCTACTGATAAAACAAAAGAAGTATGTGAAAAAGAAAATTTAAATTATATCAATTTACCTATGAATTTAGGAATAGGTGGGGCTGTTCAAACTGGATATAAATATGCCTTTGAAAATAACTATGATATCGCTATTCAATTTGATGGAGATGGACAACATGATGCTAGTTATATAGTGAATTTAGTAGAAGAGATAAAAAAGGGAAATAATGTAGCAATTGGTTCTAGATATGTTGCAGATTTAAGTGAATTTCGTTCAACTGCTTTAAGACGTTTTGGTAGTAATTTACTTTCTTTTCTAATTAAAATATGTACAGGTAAAAAAATATACGATCCAACTAGTGGATTTCGTGCTACTGATAGGGAAGTAATTGAACTATTTGCAAATGATTACCCAACTGATTATCCAGAACCAGATACAATTGTAACTGTTATTAAAAGTGGATATCAGGTATCAGAAATTCCTGTTAAAATGAATGAGAGAACGAGTGGAAAAAGTTCTTTAAGTAGTCCATTTAAAGCATCTTTTTATATGATAAAGGTAAGTGTTGCCATTATTGTATCTGCACTATCTCATAAAAGGAGGAAAAACTAATGCCACAAGAATTAATTATCTTTTTACTTGTGCTTTGTACATTCTTCTTATTTAATATTTGGAGATTGGTAAGCAAAAAGAAGATTTTATTAAAACATGCTATTTTTTGGTCAATTTTAACGATTGCTGTTATGATAGCAACACTTACTACACCATATTTGAAAGTAGTATCTGATTTTGTAGGAATTCAAGAAGTATCTAATATGATTTTCTTATTTGGATTTTTAGTGTTATTGGTGATTTCTTTTAGTTTAACAACAACAGTATCAAAGCAGAAGATGTCTATTGTGAGTCTAACTCAAGAATTAGCCTTAACGAATAAAAGAATAGAGGAGTTGAGACATGATCAGTCTAATAAAAAAGTATAGTACTTTTATTAAGTATATCTTTTCAGCTGGAACTTCCTTTATTTTAGATCAAGGATTATTTCGATTATTCTTAGTATTTTTAAAGAAGGTAATAGGAGATGCTAGTATTTTTGTAGCAACCGTTCTTGCTCGTATCATTTCTTCTTTCTATAACTATTTAGTAAATAGAAATGCAGTATTTAAAACAGATAAAAAGGGAATGGATTCTACTACTTTTATAAAATATTTTCTATTAGTAGTAATTCAAATGTGTGTATCTTCTTGTCTCGTATTTATTGGGTACAAGATTTTAGGAATAGATGAAACATTTATTAAGATTCCAGTAGATGTTTTCTTATTTATGATTAATTATTTCATTCAGAAAAAATTTATTTTTAATGAAAATTAGAGGGGACTTTATGAAAAAAAATTGGTATCATATAAAATGTTTTTTATTATCTATAGCAACATCTTATGGTCTATTAGTAGAGTTTAATTTAGATAAAGGAATGCTGACACCTAGAACGAACAATAATAATTTTGAAGCATTTATTATTGGTATATTTTTCTTTTGGTTTTATGAAAGATTTTTAAAAGAAAATAAGAAGAATAAAGTATTTCAGTTTTTAGCGCTTCTATTTAGTTTCTTTATGGTATTTGGATATAGTTATGATGTAGTAGGAAATGCATCTTTAGTAAATTCTAATCTTAGTTTTATTATTATATCTGTTATCAAATATGTTTCTTTTTATTATATGTTTAAAACGACTTTACATTTGATATACCAGGTAGTAATTACTTATAAATTGAAAGAAAAGGTAACAAATTCGAAAATTGGTAAGATGTTTTTAGATCATCCACTCTTATTTTCTTTCCTATTTATCTTTGTTGGCTATATTCCTTATATTATAGCATTCGCACCAGGTATTATGTGCTATGACCCAGCTAATCAAATAAAAGAAGTAATGGGAATGCATACTCGTTATATGGATAGTGTTATATTACTTGATCCTAATATGACGATTACAAACTTTAATCCAATTCTTCATACGTTATTAATTGGTGGATGTTTCAAATTAGGATATGTGTTAGGTAGTGTTAATTTAGGATTGATGCTATATACTTTAATACAAACAAGTATTTTAGTATTCGCATTATCTTATTCTATCTCTTATATGAAAAAAGAAGGTGTACCAACAAAATTACTTTGGTTAACACTCCTTATTTATGCATTAGTTCCAGTATTTCCATTTTACGCTGTAGCGACAGTTAAAGATACAATATTTAGTGCATTCATTCTACTTTACGTTATACAACTTTATGACATTATTAAATATGATGGAACAAAGAAAAAATATATATTGTTATTTATTACTTCGTTATTGGTAATATTATTCAGAAATAATGGCATTTATACAATACTACTTAGTATGCCATTCTTGTTGATTGCTGAAAAAGAAAAAAGAAAACCAATTGGAATTGTACTTGTTCTTTTATTAGTGTTTCATATTGGCTATGGTAAAGTATTACTTCCGAGTCTTAAAATTAGTAATACAAGCATTAGAGAAGTTTTATCTATTCCATTCCAGCAAACTGCTAGAGTTGTAAAATATCATAAGGATGAGATTCCAGCAGATGAAGTTAAGGTGATTGATTATTTATTAAACTTTGAAACACTAGGAGATAGATATGTTCCTTATATTTCAGATGATGTTAAAAATGAATATAATAAGGAAGCTACGACCAAAGATCTAATGGAATACTTTAAAGTATGGTTTAGTCAGTTCTTTAGATATCCAGTAGATTATATAGATGCAACTATTAGTAATGTATATGGATACTTCTATCCAAGTACAGCAAAATGGTATATTTATTCTGGTGAAGATGAAAATACAAAACTACAAGAAGCTGGGTTCGATTATTATTTTATGGCACCTAAAGAATTTAGAAAAACATTAGATGATTATGGAAATCATTTTCCATACTATCCGATTGTTGGTATGTTTGTAAATATTGGATTTGTTGTATGGTTATATTTTATTATGGTAGGATTCTTACTTGTTAATAAAAAGAAGAAATATTTACCAGTACTTTTACCAGCATTATCTCTAATACTTGTTTGTGTAGCAAGCCCAGTAAATACTTATTTTAGATATGCACAGCCTTATGTGTATGCCCTTCCAGTTACTATGTTCTTGTTATATCAAATATTAACAAAGGAAAAGAAAAAATATACAAAATAAAAAATAAGAAGAAATATGAAAAATAATATTTCTTCTTTTTGTATATATTTATAGTGGTGATAAAATGAGTAAATATGTAATTATTAATCCAACTCATGGAGGTACAGATACTGGAAAAGTAAATGGAAGTGTTAGGGAAAGTGATTATACTTTAAAGATTGCAAATGAGATTAGTAGACTATTAAATAATGATGGAGTAGCAAATAAATTACTTCGCACTGGAGACCAGACAATGTCAAGAGAAGAACGTATTAATAAAATAGTAACTGGTAGTCCTGATTCTAAAGATACTGTTGTATTGTCACTAGGTACAGATAGTGCTGATGCTGGAATAGAAGTTATTTATGCTTTAAGAAATACAGATAAATTGGCAAGTACTTTAGCCAATAACTTTGAAAATAGTGGTTTTTCTGTATCTAAATATTATGCTAGAAGATTACCAGGAAATACTAGTCAGGATTACTATGATATTTTAAGAGAAACTGGAAAAAGGGAATCTCTTATTATTGATTATGGTAATTTAAGCGATGCGACATTTCTTGAAAATAATTGGCGGGAACTGGCAACTATTACAGCAAAATCATTAGAAAATTATTTAGGGGCAGTAGGAAACTTCTATACTGTAAAACAGGGAGATAGTTTATATAGTATTGCTACTAAATATGGAATAACTGTAGATGATATTAAAAGAGCTAATAATTTAGGAACGAACTTCCTTTCTATAGGCCAAAAGTTACTTATTCCTGAAATAGAAGAAGAGTCAACTCCTTCGATACCGCCTAGTACAAGTAATAATACATATACTGTTAAAAGTGGAGATACTTTATATAGTATTGCGGGTAGGTATGGCATTACAGTAGATAGTCTAAAGAATGCTAATGGCTTAACTAGTAACAATTTAAAAATTGGTCAGAAATTAGTAATTCCACCAACTGGTACAAGTAGTGGTACTAGTACTTCTAGTTATGTTGTAAAATCAGGAGATACCTTATATGGCATTGCTTCAAAATATGGAGTAACAGTAGATGCTTTAAAAAGCGCTAATGGCTTAAGTAATAACCTATTACAAATAGGTCAGAAATTAACTATACCAGGTGCTGGTGGTAGTTCAACTACTACTTATACAGTTAAAAAGGGAGATAATTTATATAGTATAGCGCAGAAGTATAATGTGAGTGTAGCAGCTATTATGAGTGCTAATAATTTAAAGAGTACATTACTTCAAATAGGTCAAGTTTTAAAAATCCCTGCTAGTCTATAATTTCTTGACAGAATATAAAGAATATAGTAGAATAGTCGCTTATAACAGAAGGGGATTTATATGTATAAAATTTTCAGAAAAATTGAACATTCTATTTATAATAAGAACGCAAAAGGGAATACTAAGATTGTAACGATTAGTGATTTACATTGTAGTCACTTAGTAACACCTAACACTTTGTTTACTATATTTTCTAAAATACTTACTTTAAGACCAGATTATATAACAATCGCGGGAGACTTACTAGATAGCATTGACGTATTACAGGATAGGTCATTAAGAAGAGCAATTATAGATTTTATAAAAGCACTTTCTACCATTTCACCAGTAATTATTTCTCTTGGGAATCATGATTTTAGTACAAAACAGAATGGAAAATGGATGTATGGTTGGGATTCTAGTTTTTGGGAAGAAGTAGAGGCTATAGAAAATGTTACTTTAGTGGATAATAAAAGTTATCAAGATAGTAGAATCTTTATAGGAGGATATACGCAAAACTTTGATTTCTATTTTGAAGATAAAAGAGAACATTTACCATCTATGATAGAGGATTTAAAAAAACAAAAAGAAGAATTATTAAAACCAACTGTAGAACTACCTAGAATATGTATGATTCATTCTCCTTATCGTTTAACAGAACCAGCTATTAGTAAGTTTTTTCAAAATTATGACATTATCTTGTCAGGTCACATGCATGAGGGAATGGTGCCACCAATTTTAGATGATTTTATAAAAAATGAAAGAGGTTTAATCGCACCTTCTAAGTTTTTATTTCCTAAGAATGCTAGGGGAACAGTTAGAACAAATAGTGGTCAGTATATTGTTATTAGTGGTGGTATTACAAAGATACCAGAAGAATCTCCAAAGATTCTAAGACTAGGAAATATTTTTTATCCAATGAGTATTGAAGATATTACTTTAACAAATGATTTAGAAAAGGTAGAATATCAAAAGAAAATTAAGTATGAAAGAGTAAAGTAAATTGTAAGTTAATTTACTAAAATCAGTATTTTTTGATATAATAAAGGACATATTAATTTTTACGGAGATTATATAAAAGAAGTTATAAACAAATATGTTTATAACATGGGGAGGTATTTGGTATGAAAAGAAATGAAAAAGGACCAGTAAGTGAAATAGAATCAGTATTACAATATTATGAAGATGATTTTAGTAAAGAAATAAAGCAAAAAGGAAAAGAGATTTATAAAAGTGGTAAAGTATCTGCCCTTGTAAAACATAACCATCATTATAAAGCAAAAGTAGTGGGAAAAAATGATACATCCTACACAGTAGATATCTGTCTTAACTTAGAAGAAGGCTTTGCAGACTATAAGTGTAATTGCCCATGTAATTATCCTTGTAAGCATATTTATGCAGTAATGTTAGGAATTAAAGATAATTCTTATAATGAAGTAGAATTAAAAGCAGAAGAACAAGAAAAGAAATTAACGATTCAAGAATTTATTGAAAGAATACCAGCAGAAGAATTAAAAGGATATTTAATGAGTGATGCAAGTAAAGAATGTGCTACTTTTAATGAAGAAGTTTTAGAACAACGTTTTTCAAAATATTTACCAAAGAAAAACTATAAATATTACTATAATAATTTATACAATGCTTTAGTACTTGATGGATATAATCATGAGCTATTAGAAAATTATATGAGAAAGATTCAAGAGACTTTATCGAATCATGAATATATAGAAGCATATTATGTTTGTAAAGCTATTATTGAAGCTTCTAAAGATACAGGAAATATTAATAAATGGGACGATTTAATTTATCGTTTTCCTGTATTAGGTATGAATTTAAGAATCATTTATAGAAAAGCAGATGAGGAATTAAAAACAACAATTGGTATTTGGATGAAGATTCTAAAGAAAAAGAATTATTATGATTGTGTGTATTTAGAGGATATCGTGCTAAGTGTGAAGTAGATAAAAAGTGTCTTATTTTAAGACTCTTTTTTGTTTTGAAATAAAAATAATAAATGTTAATAAAATTTTACATATTGTTAATAAAATTTTGTTTATTAATTAGTGAAAATTTATTACAATGAATTCAAGAGGTGAGAAAATGAGTATTGGAGAAAAGATATTAGAATTGAGAAAGAAAAGTAATTTCTCTCAAGAAAAATTAGCAGAGAAGGTAGGTATTACTCGACAAACGTTATCAAATTGGGAAAGTGATATTACTAGTCCAGATCTTGTACAAGCAAATAAATTATGTAAAATTTTTAAAATATCAATTAATGAACTTGTAGATGAAAATGTTGAATTTTATATGAAAGATAATTCTCAAGATTTGTTTTCCAATTTGCTAGGAAAAACTGTAATGCTTGATTTTGAAGATGAAGAAAATGATACTTATAATGATAAAATTTATGAATCTGGAAAAAAGAAAAAGTTAAATTTAAAAGTGGTTATTTCTAGAGAGATTAAATATTATAAAGTATTAGATATAAATGAAGATTTTATTAAAGTAGAATATGAAGAAAGAGATAAAACAGTTCAAAAACTGATTGATTTAGATTTAATTTTATCTATTATAGTAGTAGATGAGGAGGTCTGCTAATGATGACTGTTATAATAATTTTATTAGTTATAATTTTATTAATATTGGTGGATATAGAAAGAAAGATAAATATATTACATACTAAGATGCAAAAAAGTTCTAGAAAGCAGATAAAAGAATTTTTACAAGATTATATTGATAAAAAAGTAATAATTGTTTTAAATAATGATAATGTATTAAATTCTGAATTATTTGAGAAAGATAACAATACAGCTGGTATTATTCGCAAATATAATGATTCTTGGTTTTTGTTTGAATATGAAGAATCAGGAAAGATAAAAAATCAATATTTTAGAATAAGTAATTTAGAGTCTATAAAAGAAGTTCATTAATAAAAGCCTTGTTTTTAAAACAAGGCTTTTGTGTAAAAAATAGATAAAATTTTAAATTGATATCGAACTATGGTTGTGTTATTACTTTTACTTTTGGAGTGCATTTTTCAAACGTTATAGAGTTATTAGTTGGACGACCTTTATATTGTACTTCACCAGTAGAAATATCTATTAAAGTTGTGTCATCTGCCATCGTTAAAAAGGTATAAGAAATAGGTGTAAGTGAACTATCTAAATTAACTCTACAAATAATGTAATTAACAAGAGGATTGCCAATACATTGCTTCATGATTCTATATTCATTTTCACTTACTTCAAATTCGTTTCTATTGTTAGCCGTTGTTTTTACTTCTACTAAAGTTTCAATTCCATTTCTATCTAAAAAATAAATATCATAACCAAATCCATTTTTAACATCTCTAGCAACAAAACAACAATTTCTTTCATTTCTTAGTAATTCGTAAGTATATAATTCTCCAATATTTCCAACTCGTTTATTTGTAAAAGTTGTATATGGATCTTTTGGTTGTTCACTTTTTATTAAATCATCTATTTCTTTAAAATATTCTCCTCTATATGCTTTTTGACAAAGCTCCTTTTCTTCTACTAAGCTACGGTAATTATCTTTTGAAGCGTAGATAATGTTTTCATTTTGTTCTATAAACGCAAATAAAGCTTGTAAATGAGGATGATTCACTATTTCTGGTTTATATTTTGTTAAGGCTTCTAGAAATCCAGGATAAAATCGTGGAAATGAAGAAAGTTCTAATAGATAAAAAAGAAAAGAAAGGTAGGTTGAATTTTCGTTATAGGGAAGATTTTTACATACTTGAATTTGTCTATAAAAAGGGTGCTGTATATAAAATGATTCCATTAACTCTTTATCAAAGAATAGTGCTAAAAAACGGTTAAGTAATTCATCTATAAAATCTTTCACAAATTTATTATTTGGATTATCTAATATGTGAATTTTTACCTTTTTCATTTTATCATCAAATTTACGAAATTCTTCTGAATACATATTGACATATGGCATTTCATTTAATACTTCTCTTCCTAATTGTATGAATTCTATATCACTCATAATGCACCTCCGATTGGTTTGATATGATAGCACAAATTAGGGAGATAGTAAAATTTATAAAAAATTATGTTATAATATAAATGGTGATTGAAGTGATAAAAGTAGTTGCAGCTTTAATAGAAAAAGATTCTAAATATTTAATAGCAAGAAGATCAACAGGCGAACCATCACTGGTTGGCTATTGGGAGTTTCCAGGAGGAAAGGTTGAAGAAAATGAGGATGAACTTAAAGCTATTGAAAGAGAAATATTGGAAGAATTTGAATTGGTTGTTAAAGCTAAGAATTTTGTTACAAATAATGAATGTAAATATCCAACTAAAACAATAGACTTAAGACTATATTCTTGTGATTATGTAAGTGGAGAGTTTATATTACATGCTCATTCAGAATATAAATGGGTTGATAAAGAAGATTTATTATCTTATCAACTTGCTCCAGCAGATGTTCCTCTAGCTGAATTTATAAAGGAGAATATATTATGAGTACTTTAAGAGAAGATGTCTATAATTCTGTGATTAATTTACATAGAAAAAATGATGAAGAATGGATTCCATTAAAAGAAATATATGCAGAGGTAAGTCGTGTTAGAGGAGAGACTTTAAAAAATGGTGGTGCTTCTGTTAGAGCAACATTAGAAACCCATAGTATTTTGTCAGAAGCTTTTTCTGGTAAAGAAGAATATATTTTGAAAGAAAAGGGATCTGGTCTATATAAATCATTTTATTACGATCAATTAGTGCAAATAACTAATCTAAATATAGGCGATGTATTTACTAGAGATCAATTGATTTCATTATTTAAAATAAGTGGGCAATCTGGAATTATGAAAACAAATACTTTAAATTGTTTGGTATTAACTACTTCTGAAAATAATGGTGTATATAATGATAGTTTAGTAGAAAATGGCTTAATTACCTATACAGGAGAAGGATTAATGGGCGATCAAACAATTACTAAAAATAATAAATCTATTTATGAATCTGGAGAAACTGAATTGCCGATGTATTTATTTTCAAAAGATAAAAATAGAAAATATATTTTTGAAGGACAAGTAGAACTTTATGATGAGCCTTATCAAAGTGAAGAACTTGATAGTAAAGGTAATAATAGATTAGTTTGGAAGTTTCCTTTGAAGGTAGTATATTGTGATGAACGTGATTTTCATAATGATGAAAAATATAAAGAGTTGGTATATGAAATTACTGAAATAGAAAATAGCATTGAATTAAATGAATTGCCTGATATTGAAGATTTAGAATATAGGGAAGGACTAATAAATATACGAAAGTACAGAAGGAAAGATAAAGAAATTAGTAGAAATAGTAAGCCAGATTATATTGCAGAAGAAATTATAAAAGATAAGCAAGGCAAAATAAATGAGAGATTGATTTATGAAAAAGAACTTAAACGATTGATGAATGAAGAAGCCAAAGAACAAATTAAGATGATGGAAGATTTTTTTAATAATAAAAAAGAAAATGAGGGCTTTGATATATTATCTTTTGAATTAGATGATAAAGGAAAATACACTGAAAAATATATAGAAGTGAAATCTACAAAAGGAAATGAGGGAACTCCAATAGATATTACTATTAATGAAATTGAGTTTGCTAAAGCTCATATAGATCGCTATTATTTATATCGAATAATTAATAGTGATAGTGATCAAAGATATCTAAAAATCGTAAAAGGAAAAGAATTATTTAACGATGATAATTATAACTTTATTCCTATTTCTTTTAAGATTTATTCAAATTAGAAAGTTATTCTTTTATAACATTTTATATTGAATCAAAAAAGAACCATTGGTTCTTTTTCTCATATACTAAATTGAGGTGAATTTATGTCTGAACTTAATATAGAGGGAATTGTTATAGATCCAGGTCATGGTGGAGAAGATCCTGGGGCTGTAGGAAATGGAATATATGAAAAAGATTATTCTTTAAAGATTAGTCAATATATGTATGATAGGTTTAAAGATTTAGGTATACCAGTTAAACTGACTAGAACAACCGACGAGACAGTAAGTCCTACTGAAAGAACGAAAAGAGTATTAGATGCTTTTGGAAATAAAGATGATGTAATTGTAATTAGTAATCACTTGAATGCAGGAGGTGGCGAAGGTCATTGTGTAACAAAGTATGTATAGCGATTAAAGACAAAACCATTTATTAAATAAGTTAATTATGTTATAATTAATATGATAATAGAGTATATTTTCATTTTAAGATGGAATATGCTCTATTTTTGTTTGGAGGAGCTTTTATGTATAAAGATATAGAAGAAATTTATAAGAAAAAAAGTCCATATAATAGAATTAAAATAAGAATGTTTTGGGTATATCTTTTAGCAATACCATTCTTGTTAACTTTTAACTATTATAAGAGCTATTTTATGATGATTGTAGCTATTGGAATTGTAATGTTAGTTATGAAAAAAATTTTCGAAAAAGTTCTGAATGAAAAATTATATTTTAGTTTTAACAGTAAAGGAAAAGTACCTTTGAATAAAATAATAGAATCAAAAGAAAAAATGTTATTTATAGATTATTTAAAGATCAAATCTTTGTATAATAAAGAGACAATAAGATGTTTATTGGAGCATTATAGATGCTATATAAAACCAAAGATAATTGGTGGAAACTTTCTATCAATATTATCTATAATAATTTCAGTATTATTAGCTTTTATATCTAAAGATGGTTTTGATTCTAATAGTTTTAGTACATCTCTACCATATTTACTTAGTATAATTTTTCTGTTTGGGATAGTTTATTATCCTATAAGTAAGATAACAAAAATAAAAAAGTTCTTTACTGGAGAAGATGGAATGATTGAAAGATTAGAAAATATTTTTAGTGAATTGTATGTAGAATTTGATGAAAATAATAGTATAGAAAAATCAAAAAAAGAATTTAAGAAAATAAAAATAAGCAAAGCAAAAAAGTCTAAAAAGAAATAAATTTTATTAACTGTTGGAGACTAAATTAGTGGGTTTTAGGGATATGCACTAACAAGCTTATGGGGGTGTAGACACCATGCTTGATATATTAAATTTCCATAGTCTGGCTAGGGGTAATAATTATTTTGATAAGATAGAAAAAAAGTTATACATTAATTGACTGAAGTTAGTTTACTAAAATATCATTAAATGTTATAATGTTGTTATGAAAGTAAATGGTGATTCTGTGAGTAATGAAGATAAAATTAAAGAATATTTAGATAAAAATCATGGTTATATATCTACTTCTGAAATTTTGAATTTGAATATTAGTAAACCTCTTATAAAAAGATATGTTGAAAGTGGTTTGCTAAGAAAAGTTTCTCATGGTCTGTATATAGATAGTAATTTATTGCAAGATGATGAGTATATTTTCCAAAAAAGATATCCTGAAGCAATTTTTTCCTATAATACTTCATTGTATTTTCTTAATTTATCTAATAGAGCACCACATAAAATTGAAATAACATTAAGTAACAAAAAAAGAATTGCTTGTGATTATGAGGTACATTATATCTCAGATAAATATTATGATATTGGCATTATTGAAATAAAGAGTATGTTTGGTAATCCAATTAAAATCTATAATGCCGAAAGATCTATATGTGATATGTTGCGAAATGGTGATTTTGAACTTGAATTACAAAATGCTGTTCTTCGAAATTATTTTAGAAGTAAAGATAAAGATATTGATAAGCTTTTAGAATATGCAAAAATATTTAAGATTTATGATAAAGTTAATACTTTAGTTGAATATGAAATGGCTTAGGAGGCTTAGAAATGAGCGAAAAAGAATTAGATTCAAGTAATATTGAATATAGTGAGAATATTAAGTCAGAAGGATACATTAAACAATTGCAATGGGATATGGCTATAGGACTTCAAGAAGTTGACAATTTAAAGCCTTCTAAATATTTAGAAAAACTTTTAAAAGAAAATGTTAATGGTAATTTAACAATTGAACAAGTTAAAAACGAACTAAAAGAATACTACATTGAAAAAGAACAAAAACGAGATATTAATCATAATGAATTAGAATGTGACTTTGTTTCAACAAGAATTGTTGAATTGATAGATAAAGATAATTTTGAATTATCAGTAGATTATTTAAAATATGTTCATAAGTATTTATTTCAAGATGTTTATGAATTTACTGGAGAATTTAGAGATATAGATTTTTCTAAACATGAGAAGATACTTAATAATGATTCTGTTGCTTATGGTGATTGTAAAACATTAAAAGAATCATTAGAGTATGATATATCTTTAGAAAAGAATAAAGATTATAAAGAAATGAATATTGTTGAAGTAATTAATAATATTACTAAGTTTTCATCTAATCTCTGGCAAGTACATCCATTTAAAGAAGGGAATACTAGAACTACAGCATTATTTATAGAAAAATGCTTAATTAGTCTTGGATATGATGTAGATAATACTCTATTTAAAGATAAATCAGTATATTTTAGAAATGCACTAGTTAGAAGTAAGTATTTTAATAATTATTTAAATATAAAAGAAGATAATAGTTATTTAATTAAGTTTTATGAGAGTTTATTATTGGGTAAGAATAATAATTTACATTCAGAAGATTTAATAGTTCAGGATTTGTTTTAGGAGGTTTGCTTATGAAAGAATTAACAAAAAAAATTATTCAATTTAATGAAGAAAGGGATTGGGATCAGTTTCATTCTCCTGAAAATTTAGCAAAAAGTATTTCTATTGAAGCTGGAGAGTTATTAGAATGTTTTCAATGGAATGATGAATATGATATGGAAGAAGTTAAAGAAGAATTAGCTGATGTCATAAATTATAGTTTATTGATGGCTGATAAAATAGGTGTAGATCCAAAGCAAATTGTAATAGACAAAATGGTAAAGACCGCTAAAAAATATCCTGTAGAAAAATCTAAGGGAAAAAGCACAAAGTACAATAAGTTGTAGGAGGGTAATATGCACAATGAAAAAGATTTGCAAAACGAAGCTGTAAAATTATTAAAAGAGAGCCTTGATTTTAAAAATAACATTACTAATGGTAATGATTTAAATGCATTAGTTAATATATTGAAAACAAATATTGAATCATTAAATTATAGTGATCAAGAAAGAAACTACATTATTATGTATGCTTTTGCTTATGCAATTATTTACACTATTGGAGGTAACAATGCTAGTATATGAAGGGATTAAATCAAATTTTATTGAAGATGTGGATTTAAATAAAATAACTGATAAAATTTTAGAAAGATTTAAAGAAGTGTTTCATCATAGCACTGGTGAATCAGAAATTAATTCTTGGAGAGAATCGATGTTAAGAATGAGAGGAGTATTAGCTGATAAAGATATTCCTGATGATTCAGGAGTAGCTATTGAGTTTAATATTCCACATACATCAAATAGAATTGATTTCTTATTATCTGGTTATGATAAAAACAAAAATAATTCTATTATTATAATTGAATTAAAACAATGGCAACATGTTGTGGCGATTGATAGTAAAGATGGATTAGTTAAAACCATTACTGGCAAAACTTTAAGAGAAGTAACTCATCCATCATATCAAGCATGGAGTTATGCTAGTTTAATTGATAATTATAATCAAGATGTGTATGATAAAAATGTTGGTTTGCATCCTTGCGCATTTTTACACAATTATGATTTGAATGATAATGATCCGATTAATAGTGAACAATATAAAATATATATAGAACAAGCGCCAATGTTTGGTTCTAGGGATTTTGAAAAGTTAAGATATTTTATAAAATCTTATATTACAGAAGGAGATAATAAAGAAGGATTATATATTATTGAAAATGGAAAGATTAAACCTTCTAAAATGTTACAAGATTCTTTTTCTTCAGTGTTAAAAGGAAATAAAGAATTTATTTTAATAGATGACCAAAAAGTTATTTATGAGGAAGCATTACAAATAGGAGTTAATACTTTAATACATAATGATAAGAATGTATTAATAGTTGAAGGTGGCCCAGGAACTGGGAAATCGGTATTGGCTATAAATTTATTAAGGCAATTCTTAAATAGAGGATTAAATAGTTTTTATGTTACAAAGAATAGTGCACCCAGAGAAGTATTTAAGGCTAAATTAAAAATAGATAAATTAAGTGGAATGAACAATTTATTTAGAGGATCTGGTAGTTTTTACGAAAGTGAATCTAATGCTTTTGATGTACTTATAGTTGATGAAGCACACCGTTTAAATAAAAAATCAGGTATGTTTCAAAATCTAGGTGATAATCAAGTTAAAGAAATTATAAATGCATCTAAATTTTCGATCTTTTTTATAGATGAAAATCAAAGAGTAACATTAAAAGATAATGGCTCAATTGATGAAATAAAAAAATATGCAAAATATTATAATGCTGGTATATATAAAATGGATTTGAAAAGTCAATTTAGATGTGACGGATCTGATGGATATTTAGCTTGGCTAGATAATGTTTTAGAAATTAGAGAAACTGCCAACTTTGATTTAGATAATAAATATGATTTTAAGGTATTTGATAATCCAAACGAGTTAAAAGAAACTATTGTTAAATTAAATAAAAAAAATAATAAATCAAGATTAGTTGCTGGATATTGTTGGAATTGGATTAGTGAAGGTAAAAATAAATCTGATGTTCATGATATAATAATTGATAACTTTGAAATGAGTTGGAATTTAGGCAATTCACAAACATGGGCAATAGATAAAGAGTCAGTAAATGAAATTGGTTGTATTCATACTTGTCAAGGATTGGAGTTTGACTATGTTGGTGTAATTATAGGAAATGATATTAAATATGAAAATGATCATGTGGTAACAGATTATACAAAGAGAGCAAAAACAGACCAATCTTTAAAGGGAATTAACAAGATAGCAAAAGAAGATGGACAAGATATTGCTAAAAAGATTGCTGATGGAATTATAAAAAATACATATAGAACTTTAATGACTAGAGGCATGAAAGGTTGCTATGTTTATTGTGTAGACAAGAATTTAAATATGTATTTTAAAAGAAAAAAGGAAGGTAGTTATTGTGAAAATAAGTAAAAATTATGGGAAAGATAAAGAAATAGTTTTGTACAATGGAAATTGTTTAGATTTACTAAAAAAGATTCCAGATAATTCTGTTGATTTAATAATAACATCTCCACCATATTGTATGAAAAAAGCATATGAAAATTCTACAGATGATATTAATACATTTAGGGAGGTTCATGAAACCATATTTCCAGAGATATACAGGATATTAAAAGTTGGTGGTAGTGTATGTTGGCAAGTTGGATATCATGTTAATAAGACTGAAACATTTCCATTAGACTATATTGTCTATGATATTTTCTCTCAAAATAATAATAAAAATGATCCTTTGATTTTAAGAAATAGAATAATTTGGACTTTTGGGCATGGCCTTAATAGTACAAAGAGATTTAGTGGAAGACATGAAACAATTTTATGGTTCACAAAAGGAGATAAGTATGAATTTAATTTAGATAGTGTTAGGGTACCACAAAAATATCCAGGGAAACGATCTTATAAAGGTCCTAACAAAGGAAAAATTAGTGGAAATCCATTAGGTAAAAATCCATCTGATATTTGGGATATACCAAATGTTAAAGCACAACATATTGAAAAGACAAATCATCCTTGCCAATTTCCTGTATCTTTGCCACAAAGATTTATTAAAGCACTAACAAATGAAGGAGATGTGGTATTAGATCCATTTATGGGATCTGGTACAACTGGTGTTGCATCCGTAATTGAAAAAAGAAAATTTATTGGTGCTGAAATAATGAATGAGTATTATAACATTTCATTCAAAAGAGTAAAAGAGGCTGTAAATGGTACGGCAAAAATTAGAGATGATGTTCCCGCAATGGAACCTGATAAAAATTCATCTGTTGCAAGAATACCAGATGAATGGAGGAGTTTAAATGAAAAAGAAAAGAAAGAAAAAAATATTAACAGAGGAACAAAAGTTAGAACTAAAGAAAAAAATTCGTGATAGAGCTTTTCAAAGAAAAATAAGAAATACTTTTACAAGTGCTGGTTTTATTTATTTTAAAACTGCTGGTAAAGAATTTAATATAGGCGGAAGAAAAGTAGAACTAGATTCAGTATATTTATATGAAAATATTGTGATAATTAGTGAAGATACTGGAACAACCAGTCATATTAAAACTCATATAAGAAGTAAGCATGAAGCCTTTAATGCTATAAATACAAATATCAATGATTTTATAGATTGGTTAATTAATAATTTTTCCGATAATGAGAGTTTATTTAAAAAATACGAAATAGAAAAATTTAAATTAAAATTTTTATATTTTTCTCAAAATGAAATAGGTTTAACTGATGATGAAAAAAAATTATATCCATTAATTAGATTTATAGAACCAACAACTTTAAATTATTTTTATAAAATTACTCAAAGTATAAAATTATCTTCTAGATATGAGATATTTAAATTTTTAAATTTAAGTAAGAATGAAATAGGTGATGCAACGAATGAATCATCAACTAAAATTTTAGAAGCACCTATTATTTATCCTAAAGAAGCTACAGGAATAAAAAATGGTGTCCGAGTGGTATCATTTATGATGTCAGCTGAGTCGTTATTATCTTTGTCATATGTTATGCGAAAAGATAATTGGGAAGAGTCAATGTGGTTGTACCAACGACTAATTGATTTTCAGAAAGTAAAAAAAATTAGACAATTTATAGCAGAAAATGGGCAAAGTTTTTATAACAATATAATTGTTGGTTTGCCAGATGATGTATCATTTAAAGATTTATCTGGTAAAAGTGTTAGTATAAAAGAATTAGGAAATTTTGAATCTTGCAAATTAGAAATTCCTGACAAGATGAATAGTATATGTATAATAGATGGTCAACATAGAATTTTTGCTCATTATGAAGGAGACATAAAAGATAAATATGAAGAAAAAATAAAACCATTAAGAAAAAAATTGCATTTATTAGTAACAGGACTCATTTTTCCTAAAGAAATGCCAGAATCGGATAGAGTAAAATTTCAAAGTGAAATATTTTTAGATATAAATTCTAATGCTAAACCTGTGCAACCTGATGTTTTATTACATATAGAAATGTTAAAAAATCCTCTTTCCGATGTAGGATTGGCTAGAAGAGTAATAGAAAAATTGAATGGAAAATCTGCATTTTTAAATATGTTTGAATTTTCTACTTTAGATGATGGAAAAATAAAAATTGCTTCAATAATTAAATTTGCATTAAGATATTTAGTTACAATTAATCCACAAGAAGATAAAAAAAGTTTATATTATTTTTGGGATGGCGATAAATCAAAATTGATCAACGGTAGTGATGAAGAATATGAAAAGTATATAGATTATTGTGCAAATAACTTAAATACATATTTTTCTGCATTAAAAAAGAATTATAAAAATGAATGGAAACCCAAAGAAAATAAATTGTTGTCTGTAATATCATTAAATGGATTTATTATTGCATATAATCGCCAGCTAAATCAAAATGGTATTAAAGATTTTGATTTTTATGATAATTCCTTTAAAAATTTGAAGATAGATTTTTCAAATGATAAATTTAAATATACATCTAGTCAATATAGAAAATTTTCCGATGAAATATTAAAAGATGCATTTAATTTAGATTCAGATATTAACTAATATTTGCATTAATTCTAATTATATTAGATATTGTTATTTCTTCTAAAGTTATATTTAATTTTTTCTTTATGTATATAATAAAATATTCATATATTTCTTTTTCATTTTTAAAAAGTTCTGCTTTTTTAGATATAGTATGGGCATACATTTTTATCATCTCCATTGATTTTTTGTTGATATTATTTTGATTAAAGATATGTATTGTACCATTTATAGTTAAAATAAATAAATTTTCCATATTTTTCTCCTTTATAATATTATTATGTAATATAACTTAAAAAAATATTACTTTTCTAGTTTATTTTATTATGTTATAATCATATCAAGGTACTTAGGAATGTACTTGATGAAGTTACATAGATATATTTTAGGTTCTTATAAGAACTGCTACATATTTATCCAACAGAACATTGGAATATTCCTTTGTTTTGTTATGTGCTAAAATATGTTCAGTTCTTTTTTGTGTTCTTAAAAGACTGGTAAAGAAAGGAGGGTATATGGAACATCTAAATAGATAGTCTTATATCAAGCTTAATATGGAAAGAGATATAAATACTTTTATTAATTTAGTTATACCAACAAGTTTATTAGGAGGTAGTAGATTAGCATTTTTAGAAAGATTATTTTTAATTAATATTTTGTCACTGTGTAAGAAAAAAAGACTATTGTTGGGTTACTAATGAATACATTAAAATATATTTAACGCTAGTAAGCGAACAATATCCAAAAGTATAAGTAGTTTATCGAAGTATGGTTATATTGCTTTAGAGTATGATAGGAAAGAAAAAAATAATTCCAAAAGAGTTATTAGATTATCAGAGGTATTAAAGAATCAGATATCAGGTATTAAAAATAATCTTAATACTAGTATTCAAGAAAACTTTAAGCAATATAATAAAAATAATATTAAAAGAAATAATATAGGCCCTATTATTTCAAATGATATTGATGGTGTGGAATTATGGAATGGAAAAAGATGTGAATCTGAACCAATGAATGAGGATGATCTAAAAGAGTTAAAAGATTGGTTAAGTAGTTTTTGAAAAGGAGATGAATACTTAATTGTTTAACAAAGTCATAAACTATAAAGAGGTGACTTATGTTTAATATAACTGAAACTTTTAAAAAAGATTCTCCTAATTTAACTTTGTTGATAACTAATTATATAAAAAGTGTGATTAATAATGAGTAGAATAATGGTTGTTTTTTGCCCTTTATGGTACAATATAAGTGGCTTTAATCTGTTATACATAGAGAAAGGAGTATAGATGTATAACACTTTAATAAAAGCGCCAGAGTTTTACAAAGCAGGAATATATATAAGATTATCTGAAGCTGATGAAGGAAAGGCTTACGAATCTGATAGTGAGAGTGTCCTTAATCAAAGAAATATGCTAATGAATTTTGTAAAGATGCAAGGTTTTATCTTTGTAGGGGAATATGTTGATGATGGATATTCTGGAACTGATTTTGATAGACCAGGATTTGCTAGTATGATTGAAGATATCAAAAATAAGGTCATCAATCTTGTTATAGTTAAAGATTTATCAAGATTAGGTAGAGATCATATCATGACTGGTTATTATGTAGAAACATTCTTTCCTGAAAATGGAATAAGATTTATTTCTATGCAAGAAGGATATGATAATGCAGTTAATCAAGCTAGTAATGATTCTTCAACTTTTATATTTGCTTGTAATGATTATTATAGTAAGCAAAACTCAGTTAAAATTAGAAATGTCTTAAATGATAAAAGGAGAAATGGCAAGTTTATTGGTAGTGCTCCATGTTATGGATATTTAAGAGATCCAGAAGATAAAGGGCACTTAATACCAGATCCAGAGTATGCACATGTTGTTAAGAAAATATTTGATATGGCATACGAAGGAATAGGCTTATCTGAAATAACAACTTATCTAAATGATAACAAAATTAAAACTCCAAGTAGCATTAAAAGAAAAAATCCTCATGCGAAAAATAAATATAATCCTATATGGACTGTATCATCGGTTAAAAAGATTCTTAAAAATCAAATGTATGTAGGTGATATGGTACAAAGTGTTCAAACTAAAGTATCTTATAAATCAAAGAAGAAAAAGACACTTCCAAAAGGTAATTGGGATATTGTTAAAAATACTCATGAACCGATTGTAGATAGAATTATATTTAAAAAAGTTCAAAATAATGTTAAAAGAACGAACGTTACTAACATTACAAAAAGAGAGAAAAGATTGTTTGAAAACTTATTATATTGTAGGGAATGTGGAAATGCTCTAACAATAACCTATAGGAAAAATCATGATTACTGGACTATTAATTGTAATAGGTATTCTAGAGATCCTAAAAGAAGAATGTGTGAACCTCATTTTATACCTTATGATAAGTTAGAAGTAGCTTTATTAGATGCTATAAAAAGGACTGGCAAACAGTATTTAGAGCCTATTGAAATTTCTAATATAGCTAATGAGATTAACGATAAGAAAAACAACGATATTAAGATACAAGAAAAGATAAGAGAGTTAGAAGCAAAAGAGAAGGAGTATCTAAGAAAATTAGATATGCTTTATGAAGATAAATTTAAAGGTATGGTATCAGATGAGATGTATAAAAGAATAGCTAATGAAACTGAAGTTTTACTAAGTAAGTTACGAAGTGAGATTAACAAGTTGAAAGATGATACAAAAGCTATCAAAAATAAAACTGATGATTTAAAACAATATGAAGATAAAATAAAGTCTTTAATTGATATCGAAAATCCTACAAGAGAACTAGTTCAAACTATAGTAGAAAAAATAGTTGTAGATAAAGATAAAAACATTGAGATATTTTACAAATTTAGCATATTAAATAATATTTAATTGCTTTACTAAACTATAAGAAAATGTTACAATAACTTCTATTTATGGAGGTAATTTATGAGAAACGAAGAAAAATCTAAAAAAATTTTTAATAGAATTCTTACTATAGTATTAATGATATTTATAGCCGTTTTAATAATAGTTAATTTTATTTGTTCAAATAATCATTTTATTATTACTGTTGAAATTATAATTTGTATTGCTTTCCTTGTAGTTTTATGTTTATCAGAAACTTTTGATAATCTCAGCATACCTAAGCTATTAGATTTAAAAAAGAATTTAAATGATGTAAAAAAAGAAAATAGTGAATTAAAAGATACTAATATCAAATTAATTCAGCATATTTCAAACAATAATGCTAATAGTCAAACAACCTATCTTCCAGGAGCAATTAAAGTTGTTGGTTCACCAAAAATAGAGGATTTAAAACTAAATAACAATGATGAATGTGAAAATAGTATAGATGACTCAGAAGTTAGTTCAAATGAAAAACGTAGAGAGATTAGCAAACGTCAAGAAGAAATGCTTAAGTATAGGCAAAATTTACGTATAGTCTTATTAAAAAAAGCTTTAAATGACATAAATGATGTTGATATTCAATATAACATTAAAGCAACTAATAGTAAAGCATTTGAGGATAATATAATTAAAAGTGAAATTAGATTTGATTCATTAAAAATTAGTGGAAAAAATCACATATTTTATGAGGTTAAATATTTACCAATATTTATGGATTTTGATTCAAAGTTATATCGTAAATTAAAATTAGTTGAATCGTATGGTGAATTTTATAAATGTAATTCAAAACTAGCATTAATTTTGCCTATACTAGATAATGAATTATCACAAATTATAGACCAAAATCACAGATTAAAAGATATTAAAAATAAAATTTATGATACATTTTCTCCTGCGATGGAGAATGGGCTATTAGAAGTAATAGAGTTTGAAATATCTAAGGAAGATTTAGATAATTATATTAAAGACAAAAAAGCGGACTAAACTAAGTTACACATTGATTATCCCCAGGTGGTGATGGTGCGGAAGTAATCTATGCCTTACGCAATAATCCAACACTATCCAATCTAGTCCTAACCGAATTAGGTAAACAGGGACAAAACATTAGAAAGGCTTATCAACGTAAGCTAACATCCAATCCATCAAAGGATTACTATTTCATGCATCGCAACACTGGTGATACAGAAAGTATCATTGTAGAATATGGCTTCTTAGATAGTACCAAAGATGACGTATCCCAAATTAAGAATAATTGGCAAAACTATGCAGAGGCAGTAGTACAGGCAGTATTACAATATATTGGTTATACTGGTGGAAGTACTAATAAAGAAAATATATATACGGTGAAAAAAGGAGATACTTTATATGGTATTTCTAAAAGATTTGGAATACCAGTATCCGAAATAAAACAAATTAATAATTTAAATAGTGATATTTTAACGATAGGCCAAGAATTATATTTAGCAAATACTCCAATAGAAGGAAATACCTATACAGTTAAATCTGGTGACACATTATATGGTATTGCAGAGAAATATAATATGTCAGTATCCGATTTAAAGGCATTAAATGGCCTTTCTAGCAATCTTTTGACTATAGGACAGGTATTGCTAGTAGATAACGATAATGCACCTGTAATGGGTGAATATATCGTAAAAAGAGGGGATACTCTATATGGTATAGCACAACAACTAGGAACTACTGTAGATGAATTAAAAAGAATAAATGGTTTAACAAGCAATATTTTATCTATTGGTCAAGTATTACTTACGAATAGTAATGGTATTACTGGAGAGGTAGTAGAAAATACATATACAGTAAAGGCAGGAGATACCCTATATAGTATCGCTAAAAAGTATAGTATATCTGTTGATACTTTAAAACAAATGAATGGTTTAACAAATAATTTACTAAGCATTGGTCAAACACTTATTGTGCCATAAAAAAATATTCTGAAATTTCAGAATATTTTTTATAATCCAAGCATCATTGGGAATATAACTAGTACAGCTATAATTAAAACAGCAAAGAAGATAACAATAAATAAAATATTTTGACGTCCTTCTTGTTTCTCTTTTTGTGTTTCAGTAGCCATAGTATGAATTAATGGTTCCTCTACTTTTGGTTTTAATTCATCTGGTAAATCATTTTCTAAAGCGTTTGTATCAAATGTTGGGACAATATCTTTAACAACTGCAGTAGGTGTAGGTTGTTCTGTTTCAAGAACTATAGGAGTCTCTTGAAATTCTTGCTGTGCTACTGGAGTTTCTTCTTGCATATTTGCTTCATTTCCTTGAGTAGAAACTTGTTGTGAATTATCATATAATTGGTTATAGTCAAAAGTAATAGTATCTCCATTACCCTCACGTTCAGGCTCTGGTTCAGCAGCTGGTGTAGGTACAGGTGCTGATACATTCTGTACTGTCTCTGTAGCCACTGTTTCAGTTGGCATTGGAGGAACTACTGGTTGTGCTACATCTGTTGGAGTTGGCATAGCTGCCATAGTTAAATCTTTATTTTCTTCCATATTAAAATTCCTTTCTTTTATGGTAATATTGCTTTAGCATAAGTGCTTAAGAATAGAAATCCTAAGAACATACCAACAATAAATGCTAAAATAAGTGCATCAGAGAATCCTGCCTGCTTAAACATTTTTAAAGTATGAACTTTAGGCTTTTCTAATGTATTTTCATTTTGATCTGTATTGGTATCAGATTGAACAGTTTCTGCACTATAAATGCCTATACCATTATCTCTTTCTTCAATAGTACTAATATTTCCATCTTGCATAATAAGGCCATTTTGCAAATCTACTTGAACAGGGGCATTAGTTTGATTTTGAAATTGTTCAGCAGCAAATAAGTTTTTGCTCTCATCTTTGTTTAAATCACTATTAGAGGATAATGATGAAATATCAGTAAAATTCATTTCAGGTTTTACTTCCTTTTGCATGTAATTCATCATCGCATCAATATTATTTTCTCCACCAGTTTGAAATTGTTTATGAGCAGCTTGTAAGTTTTCTAACTGACTATCCATAGATTTTCCATTATAAGAATTGTCTAATACCATAGTGCCCTCAGCAGTTTCATAAGTAGTGAGTTCTTTTCCATTAGCGTTTACAGTATTTAGTTTATCTAAATCAATTTGCTTTCTTTCAACTACTTCTTTTTTCATAACTTCTAAAATTTCTAAATACTCTTCTTCCGTAATCTGATAGCCCCATACTTTTCTTAAAGTATTATTCAATTTTGTATGGGCTTGGAAGGTTGCTAAATCAGGATTGTCTGAAATAAAGTCCTCTAAATCACTATAAATACCAGATGAAATAAATTGTTCAATTTTATTTTGAATCGTTTTAAGCGCTAAATTTTTGCCATCTAAACGAAGCTTACTAAAAATGTCTTTTTCCATACATCTTCCCCAATTCTATCTGATTAATATTATAACATAAAAATAATAAAAAGGGAAAAAACATTTATACTTTTTGTTGACAAATCAAAACTATTTTTAGATAATGTTACTTATCATACAATATAAATATATATAAACTTGTAAAATTAGAAATGCGTGATATAATGATTTTGGTGGTAGTAGTATGAAAGAAAAAATAATTTTATTAATGAATAAATACAAGTTTCCGATTATTCTTTCTTTAATAGCAGTAATATATCAAGCAATATTTTATTATTTCGCTAAATTTACACCGATAGAGCCTCATATCATAGGTAGTGAAATAGATAGCTTAATTCCTTTTTTACCAGTATTCATTGTTCCCTATATTTTATGGTATTTATTTTTAATTGTGGTTCCTTGTATTTTATATGAACAAGATAGAAATACTTTTTACTGGTATTTAGTAACGAACTTTTTAGTAGATACAGTAGCAACTATTATTTTTATTCTTTATCCTACTCTTTTAATTAGGCCAGATTTAAGTATTAATGGAATTTTTACTTGGCTTATAAGTATTATTTATTGGGGCGATACACCAGCTTTAAACTGCTTTCCTAGTATACACTGTGCAAGTTGCTTTGTCTCAATATTTATTATGATTAAAAGTAATAAAATTAAAAGTCAACATAGGTTTACGACAAGTATATTTGCTGCCCTAATTATTTTATCTACCTTATTTATTAAGCAACATGCTGTAATTGATGTAGTAGGCGCATTTGTTTTAGCATTTATTATGTTAGTATTAGTAAAAAGAACTTCTCTTCATACTTACATAGAGAACAAAATGGAAAGAAAAAGGTAAATACTTTTTCTTTTTTTGTATTTACCTTACACTCTAACAATTTTTTCAATAATTGGTTGATTTTCTTTTTTTACAGTTCCATTACTATCTTCTACTTTAGTATTATTGCAGATAGCATCTACAACTTCTATGCCACTAGTAACATGACCAAATCCGGCATATTGACCATCTAAGAATGTACTATCTTGATGAACAATAAAGAATTGTGAACTTGCACTATCCATCATTTGAGATCTTGCCATTGAGATAACACCTCTAGTATGAGAAATGGTATTATTGACTCCATTAGAAGCAAATTCTCCTTTAATTTTATTAGGGCTTCCACCTGTTCCTGTTCCAAGAGGATCTCCCCCTTGAATCATGAATCCATCAATGATTCTATGGAATGTTAATCCATCATAGAAATGACTATCTACAAGTGATAAAAAGTTTTGTACAGTAATAGGTGCTTGAGTAGAATCTAATTCTACTTCAATTGTTCCATAATTTTTAATAACAATTTGCACTTTATCCATTTTATACCTTCTTCCTAAACTAAACAGAATTATTCTGTAAGCTATATGGTATTATATCATAGATTTTTTTATTTTAGAACTTTATGACTGTTCTTTTATTTCCGTATAAGAAAGAATTTGATTTGGTGGAATAGTAGTGTTATTATCAATGTATAAAAAGGCTTCACTAAGATTATTTTCTGCTCTATCTATGGCATGAGAAAGCATCCATTTTTTTATTTTCATTTCATCGTTTAAATTTATCCAATTATCGTATGGTGGATCTTCTATTTCGTCCAAATAAAAACTAGATCTATCAATTTGATTAATGGTAGCGAAAAAATCGATACGATAGCTTTTAGAATGCTTTATCCAGTATTGTTCTAAATCTTTTGCACTAGAAAATAGATTTGTTAGTTCTATAAAAAATTCAGGACGTTTATGAATATCTGTTCCATATCTAAAAACATTATCATTTACTAAAAATCCGTTTACACAAAAGTCATAAAAAATTCTTCGAGATAGTCTTTTAAATGCTTTTACCTCATTTAATAGCTCTCCTTGTTCTCTATAATAGAGATAGTCTATATTATATATTTTTGAGTTGTAATTTACTGTTTTTTCTTCTATGTTGAAAATAATTCCATTATTTTTTAATAAATTGGATAAGATGGTTTCTTCACTTAATACTCGTTGCAAATTCATAATTCCATTTTTTTTAATTTCTTGGCACTCATCTAATGATCCTAATATATGGAATGCTATTATTTTAAAGTTTGAAATATCTATTGATTCTATATGTTTACTATTTCTTTTCCAAAAAGATTCAAAGTCATTTTCACATTCTACTTTTTTTTCCATAATATATTCATCAGGGGTCATATTCATAAAGGTAAGAATGAATTCATAAGCAGAATCAGGAGTTCTTAAATCAAAATTCATACTAGAATATCCTTGTTAGTAATACTACATTCTCCACATGATATGTATTCGGAAACATATCAAATGGTGTAATTTCTTTAATTTCATATTTTTCTTTCAATATATTTAAATCTCTTACTAGTGTCATAGGATCACAAGATACATAGACTATTTTGAATGGCTCTAAAGTCATAATAATATCAATAGTTTCTTTGTTTAAACCAGAACGTGGTGGATCAATAATAATGCTAGTAGGTTTTTCTTTTAATTTTTTAGTTTCAATTCCTGCATCTCCACAGATAAATTCTATATTTGAAATATTATTTAGCTGAGCATTTTCTTTAGCGTCGATAATAGCTTCCTTACATTTTTCGATACCAATAACTTTTTTACAGCAGTCGCTTACAAAAATACCAATTGTCCCAGTCCCACAATATAAATCTAAGATAGTATCCTCCTTAGTAGGATTTAAATATTCTTTTACCTTCCCGTAAAGTAGGGGAGTAACAGAATCATTTATTTGAAAAAAAGATGGTAATGATACTAAGAATTTATAATCCACAATTGTGTGTATAACTTTTTTCGTATCTTCATAAGTAATTTCCTTTTGATTACTTCTTACTACTAATTTACCTTGATTAGTAGGTAAACTTTTGATATTATTATTAATTTTTTCATCTAACAAAAGACAATCTTCAATAGGTATGAAGTGATAACTTTCTTCTTCAAAATAACCTAACATATTGTTTTGATTTTGGAAGGTAGCTTTATTGCGATAATGAAATTCTTTTGGACTTGCAATAATATTTTGAAGACTAACATTTTCTAAACCATAACGAGCTAGGATGTTTTGCATTTTCTTTTGTTTGTAATTTAATTGTTCAGAATAGGGCATATGGAGAAGTTGACAACCTCCACATTTAGGATAGTAAGGACATAAGTTTTCAATTCTATGGTCGCTTTTCTTGATAAAGTTTATAACTTTTCCTTCCATAAATTTCTTTTTCTCTTTTGTGATTTCAATTTCTACAATTTCATCTGGTAAAGTATTTGGAATAAAAATAATTTTGCCATTAATTCTTCCAATTCCTCTTCCTTGATGGTCTAAACTTGTAATAGACACTTTTTCCATAGTACCGCCTCAGCAGTATTATATCATAATTAAGAATTCGTGCCTATTAGTTTTAAAAAGTCATAACTGATAGAACTTATCTTTTCATTACCATTGATGATTTCTGAAATTAATTCTTTTTCCATCATTTTTTTATCTTCTTTAACTTTTCCAAAACATTCAAAATATAAATAAGATATTTCTTGCCCTTCCATATGTGAAAAATTAGTTAGTAAATACTGTTCAATTTCTTGTTCATTTCTAGTAGATAAAATAATTTTATTTTTACAGGTTTCTGTTAATGAAAGAGGTAGAAAATCAATTTTATGAATATTTCTTAAAATAGCATTTTCTTCTTCTAATAATAAACTTGATTTTTTAATAATTTTTCCTTTATTATTTAATAAGATTGCGACAATATCCTTATTATTTGTTAATAGTACAGCAGATACTTTCTTTTTCTTTTTAAAAATGTCTGCTTTTTCTTTAATTAGCTCTAAGGATGTTTCATCAATAATGTTTTCATGAGCTAAAACTTTTTTAAAGGTATCTTCTTTGATAGTAAAAATAGGTATTTTTTTTATATGGGTAATCTTATCTTTTTTACTCCATTCATAGAAATCATAATAAACTGGTTGAAAATTGACATAAATGTCATAAACAAAGGTCATTTTTTTCCTCCTAAAAAAAGATATAATAATAAAAATAATGTTCCAATAGGAAAGCATAAACAAAAAGCATCTTTACTTATAAAATGGATATATTGCTTCAAATTATACCCAATAGTTAATAAGTTTAATAATGCTATTATTGTTGTTATGCCAATACTTGTAAGAATCATACCTAAAACTAGGCAAAATGTTTGAAACATTATGAGACCACCTAATTTATTTTATTAAAGTAAATCTGTTTTTATTTATTAATTGTAGAAAATAAGATATAATGTATTAGGTGATGCAAATGAATATTATAGAAATGTTACAATATATATTGCTTGGATTTGTTCAAGGTTTTACAGAAACAATTCCAGTTTCTTCCAGTGGACATTTGATGATTGTAAAATCATTGATGGATTTAAAAATTGATTTTGATACTCTTGCTATTATTACGAATTTTGGAAGTCTTATAGCAATTATTATTCTCTTTAGAAAAGATATTATTAGTTTAATTAAAAGCTTTTTTGGTTATTTAACTACAAAGAAAGAAGAATACAAAAGTGAGTATCGTTATTGTTGGCTGATTGTACTTGGCTGTATTCCAGCAGGTCTTATGGGGCTAGTTGTTAGTAAATTAGACTTATTTGCTAAAATAGAAAATAATATTAAAATTGTTGGTATTTCTTTATTGATAACCGCTTTTCTTCTATTTTTGATCCGTAATTTTAAGGGAAATAAAAAAGATTCTGAAATAACAGCAAAAAATGCATTAGTAGTTGGTTTCTTTCAAATTTTAGGGTTATTCCCAGGTATTAGTAGAAGTGGTTCTACAATTGTTGGTGGTATGACGCAACAAATGAAAAGAGATACAGCATTTAAATATTCTTTTATGCTTTATATTCCAATGAGTTTAGCAGCTATGCTTTTAGAAGTAGGGGATTTAATGTCAGCTACTATTGATACAATTACTTGGATTTATTATGGAATTGCTATGTTAGTGGCAGCAGTAGTAACATTCTTAGTAACGAAATGGTTTAGAAATATTGTCAATAATGGAAAATTAATTTATTTTACAATTTATTGTTCAATTGTTGGATTATTAGTTATTTTATTTCTATAAAAAAAGTTCGATATAAAATCGAACTTTTTAATTTTCTCCTGGATTAGGTTCAGGCTCAGGATCAGGAATTGGATCCGGATTAGGTTCTGGATCTGGATTCTCATTAGAGTTAGAATTTGAATTTGAATTAGTATTTGTATTCGTGTTTGTATTGGTATTTGTGTTAGTATTGGTATTTGTGTTAGTATTAGAACCTGAGTTTGAATTTGTATTAGAATTATTTCCAACTACTGTAACTTTACAAGTTGCACTATATTTTCCGTCTTGAGTAGTAACTGTGATAACAGCAGTTCCAGCTGCATTAGCTTTAATTGTAATAGATTCATTATTAGAACTAATTTTTACAGCTTCATTTTTTGTTTCATTAGTTATTTTATTATTCCATGTAACTGCTTTATTAGTTGCATTTGCTGGACTAATTTTTACATAGATAGTTTTGCTTTCTCCAACTTTTAGAGTAACAGCAGATTCGCTTAAAGTAACACCAGTAACAGCTACATTAGTAGGTGTTTTTTTAGAAACAGAAATACTAATAGATGCTTTTTTATTTCCATCTTGAGTAGTTGCTGTAATAGTAGCTTTACCTTCTGCAACAGCAGTAATAGTTCCATTTTTTACAGTAGCAACAGAAGAGTTGCTAGAGCTCCAAGTAATGTTTTTATTAGTAGCATTAGAAGGAGATATAGTAGCTTTTACAGAGATAGATTCTCCGACAGTTAAATTAGCACTTGCTCTATTTAAAGATATTCTACCAACGGCAATTGTTTTATTGCTATTAGAGTTGGTGCTAGTATTTGTATTTGAATTACTATCACTTACGTCCGTGTTTTTTTTTTCGTTTACTACAATAGTAATATCTGTACCTACATTGCTTTCTGGATCTATTACTGAAACACTAGTTTCTCCAGGTCCAACAGCAATGATGTGACCATTTTGATCAACTTTTACAACACTTTCATCCCAACTTGTCCATTCTAAACTCATGATAATAGTAGCATCATCATTGATAATAGGAGATAATGTTAGTTCATCATCTTCAGTCATTGTTATTTTTTGTTTATCAAAACGAATACTATTGATAATAATGTCGATTGCTTTTACTGTTAATTTTTTAGCTTTTCTACTTTTTTTTGATTTGACAGTAACAGTGGCAGAACCTTTACTAATAGCTGTTACAACACCTTTATCATCAACAGTTGCAATAGAACTATCAGAAGAAATCCATTCATAATCTTCATTATCTTGAACTTTAGCATTTGCAATAACTTCAGCTTGGTAAGTAGAACGAAGCGCTAAAGTAATTTCTTCTCTTGCAAGAGAAAAACTAGATTTTCTCTGAATTAAGAAGATAACTAGTCCAATTGCAAAAATAACTAAGAAGGCATAGAATGCATAAAGAGAATATTTTTCTATTTTTTTATTCTTTCTATATTCATTGCCACTATCTTCATTGATAGTAATAATTTGTTCTTGATTATTGCTATCTTTTTTCTCAAATATTTTTGAGAATTCAATTCTTTCTTCAGTTGGAAGTTTTTCTTGTTCTTCTTCTTTTGGTCTTATCGTATTATAAAAGTCAAAATCTATACCAGTAGCTTCGTTATTTTCTTTAGAAGATTCTTCGGTATTATTAAAATCATAATTGAAGAAATCTACATCATCAGAGTTAGTGTTTTCAAAAGGATCAGCTACTTCTAATATTTCTTGTTCATCATTAGTTTCTTCTTCCTCTATTCCTATTTGAATATCGTGATTTTCATCATCTAATTTATTCTCTTTTTTTAATTCATCTTGGCTTCCAAAAAGAGAATCTAAGGTTGGTTTTTCTGAAGTTGCATCTTCATCCTTAGCCCAAATATCATCGACAATTGTAATTGGAGGAAGTTTTTCTTGAAGAGTTGATATTGGTTTTAAAACAGTATTGTTTTCTTCTTCACTAATATCGTCTTTTATTGTGATAGGAGGAAGCTTTTCTTGAATATTATCAATAGGGGTGTCGTCTTTTTCTTCTTTAGCCCAAATATCTTCATTTATTTCTTTTTCATCTTCATCAGATTTTTCCTCTTTTGTTTTTTCTTGTTTTTTATCACTACTATTTCCAAAAACATCATCTATTGTTAATTGCGCTGCAGCTTTATTCTTTTTCTCTTTTTTATTATTTGTTTTTTCTTTCTTTTCTTCTTTAGGATTACTTCCAAAAATATCATCGATTTTTGTTGGTTTATCATCTAAATCATCAGAAAGTGAGTCTTCTTTTTCTGCTTCATCTTCTTCATATTTTTCTTCATTAGGAAGAGGTTGCGCAAAAAGGTCATCAAAAATAGTAGAACTAATCATTCCATCATTTTTATTTGTATCTTCTGACATATTTTTTTTCTCTTTCATAAATTCCACCCTAACTTACAATCCCTCTATACTACATTAATTTTACGATAAAATATCCTAAAAAGCAATATCTCTTTTATGTTTCTTTCTGAATAATTCTAAAATATTTGACATAGTAATATAGAAAAGGGAGGTTATGTTATGAAAAAAGTATTGAATAACTTATTTTATTTATTTTTTCCTTTATTAGTAGGCGGAATTGTAGGATTTATTATTTCTGATAGTATAGATTATAAATTGTTGATAAAACCTCCACTATCGCCACCATCATATCTTTTTCCAATTGCATGGACAATTATTTATCTGTTAATGGGAATTTCTTATTATTTATTTTCGAAGAAAGTAGATTATAAACCAATTGAGAAAATGATTTATTACTTACAATTATTTGTAAATGCTATGTGGTCTATTATTTTCTTTCTATGGAAATGGAGATTTTTCTCTATTTTATGGATATTGTTTTTGGATATTTTAGTGTATTTAATGATATCTCTGTTCTATGATAGTGAAAAGAAATCTAGTTATTTAAATATTCCATATTTATTATGGATACTATTTGCGACTTATTTGACAGTTGGAATATATATATTAAACTAAAAAGATTAATAAAATTAATCTTTTTGTTTTATGATTTGCTGGTAGGCTAGAATTCCTGAAATAACAGCACCTTCCATAGTAGAATAAAATTTTTGTCTTGTATAATCACCTGCTAAAGTAAGCCCAGGAATAGTAGTTTCTTGTGGCAGTCTTTCATTATCATGATTAGGTCTTAAATTATAAAATTTATCTTTATGTCTAACAATACGGACATTAGTAATGTTATTTTCAATATCCATTCCTAATGTTTTAAAATCTTTTATAACAAGATTTAGAATTTCTTTGTTACTTTTTTCTATTAATTGATCAGGGTTTGCTAAAATAATGGATAATCTTCCTTTAGAGTTTGGAAATGTGGTGTGAGATTCTTCTGTAAAACTTGCAAGAATTGTGTGAGGAGAAAATGTTGCTCTGTCTATATTTAACGCACGTTTTTTAAGTTCTAATTGTACAGTAATAGCTGAGGTAGTAGAAGTGTCTAATAGTTTACAGATAAAACTGTTATTCTTTAAATTTGTTACTATCTCTTTTGCATTTCTAATATCTGCTGCCAGAATAGTCTGATTAGCCACTATTTCTTTTCCATTTTCTAATTTTACTCCCATTACTTTTTGATTTTGATAAAGAAGGGAAGCAACTTTAGAATTTGTTATTATAGTTCCTCCATTTTTTTGTATTGCTTTCGCAATAGGATTCGCTAGAGCTTCACTCATTCCCATTTTATAAGCACCAATACGAATATTTATGATTCGAAAAAGGGAAGGGTAGAAGATTCCAAAAAATAGTTTTGAAGAGTAGTTTTCTTTTTCTTGAAAGAAGATACCAGTACTAAGTGGTGTTATCATATTTTGAATAATATTTTCTGTAATTTTCTTTTTTTCAGCATATTCTAAAATACTATAAGAATCTAATGTTTTTGTATGGAAAGTATAATCTTTAAATCCTAATAAAAACAGCTTGGCTAATGACATTTTATCCTTTAAGGAAATTATATCTCTATTACCAGTGATTCCTTTTAGAAACTTGATGGGAGCATGTATTGGATCTATTCCTAAGATAATAGAATTTTCTTTAGAAATTTTAATTTCCAATTCTTTTTCCCAAATAACGATATCATTTATATTAACTCCTACTTCGTTTAAAAGCTTAGGAAGTTCTTTATAATATCCTATATGTCTGTGAAATCCTGATTCAATATCCATTCCTAAATCATTCCATGAGGAAGTTCTTCCACCTAGGAATTTTTCTTTTTCTATTAGTAAAATTCCCTTTCCATTTTTAGATAAGTAATAAGCAGAAGTTAAACCAGCTAATCCAGCACCTATTATAATGACATCATATTTTTGCATATAGATACCTCCTAATATTAGGTTAGGTATATTTAAAAAAAATATTATACAAAAAACAACTATTGTAATAGTTGTTTAACGAATAAGTTTTTTTTGTAAACAATAAGGAATAACTTCATTAGATAAGGTATTAGATAATGGTGCATCCTTTTCTTCGGTATCATACCATAAAAAAGATTCTATTTCCTGAGAGGTAGAAAGTACTCCTTCTAAAGTTCCTTCGTACTGAAATACATAAAAGTGAATTTGTGTCTTACCATCACTAGTAGCAATTTCATCGAAGTCCATTACTAATTTAAATTTATCAATATCGAAGATAGCATTTTCTCCTAATTCTTCATGACATTCCCTAATAGCAGCTTGTAAAGGCGTTTCACCATCTTCTACACCTCCACCAATCATTTGATAAGTTTGTCTTTTTCTAGGCTTATCAATTAATAGTTTTTGGTCTTTAAAAAACATTGTTCCTACTACTTGAATCATAATATCCCTCACTAACGCTTTCTATTATATCATTATTTTTAGTAGTCAACAAGCATCATAAATGTTTATGACTTTCTTCTATTTGATTCGCATTTTGTTCCATTTTTTGATATTCGTCCATAATTACTTTTTTCATTATTTTAGAAGTCCCAAAATCAATAGTACCATCTGTGTATAATTTATCAATACTTTGAAATATTTGCCCTTGCTCTACTATTAATTCTTGAAGACTTTTTGATTGTGCATAAGGTACACCACCAAATTTATTAGGATCTACAGCATATCCCTTTATTGGTGTAATTCTAATTTGTAATAAACTTTCAATCATTTTTAAAACTTCATTTTTCTTTTTTTCTTCTTGTGTATCTTTTTTTTCTTTTTGTAAATGAATAATTTGTGTTTCAAATTCTTGTAACATTTTAGTTTTATTTTGAAATGCTGAAATATTTGGAGTTTCTCCTTGTTCTTCTTTTCTTTTGATAAAATTGTTTTGTTTTTCCAAAGTAGAATCAATATCACTTTGAATTAATTGTAATAATGAATGAATACTATCCGAATTATTAGTAGAGGCTAATCTTTTTTTTAACTGTTCTAAATAGCCTAGTTTGGTAAAATCTAAATTATCAGGATCACTATGATAGCAGTGAAATAATAGGCTTTTTAACATTCCATTGGAATTAGAAATGTCTATGCTGTTATAATCTATATATTTTACCCCATTTTCTCCGTATATATCAATTAAGGCATTTTTATCATTATAATTTAATAAACTTCTTTTTATTGGTGTTAGTTTGGAAAGCGCTTTTAACAGTTCTTCTAATCTAGCTTTTCTTTCTTCTATTTTTTTTCTGGTTATTTCTTCTGCTGTTAAGATATCACTTGAATCAATGAATTCTTCATCATGTAGGAAATCACTTCCAATTTGAATCCTAGTAACAGTAACATTTTTAGAAGGTATATAATCTGCGATATATTCTGTCCCTTCAAAACCATTATTGTAATGTCCTTTTAAAATACTAGATATCCATGGCTTTCTGACATTTATCCCTTCTGTTGAGATTTGATAGCAAATACCAATATCAGGAATAGAGATAAAATCTGCACTATTTCCAAAACGAATTGTATTAGAAAGTCTAGTACTATTGTGATGAACTCTTCCATAAGCAGAATAGACCATAGTTTGATTATCGGTCATGTAAATACCAAATTCATTACCATCACCAATAAGTTTTCTACCATTCTCATCAATAATAGGTTCTCCATATGGAACCAAATCTACTCCTGAAAATTGAAAATCTTTTAATTGTTCATAACCAATGACAACACCTCTATATAGTGTTTTAGGTATATTTTCCATATCGTCCTCCTATTATTTATCTAATATTATTTTAACACATAATTTTCAATTTCTAAAGTACAATCAGAAAGAATATAATTTTTATGGTATAATAATTTTGTAGTAAAAGGAGTTTAATGTATGAGAGAAAAATATAAGGAATATATTAATAAAGATCATTCTTTTGATAAGACGACTATGTTTGGGATATTCTGCTTAATTATAGTGCTTGCTGGAATATTTGGTTTTGTGTATGAATTTATTTTTTATTATTTTAATGGAGGAATGAAGGAGTTTTATTGGCGTGGTGGAAATTTCTTACCATGGATTAATATTTATGCAACTGGGTCTATATTCATTTATTTATTAACCTATAAACATCGTAAGAGCCCATTTAAAGTATTCTTAATAAGTGCTGTTTTAACAGGCGTATTAGAATATATTGCAGGATGGGGAATGTATGAAATAGGAAATGGATTTAGATGTTGGGACTATAATTCTGAAATTCTTAATTTTGGAAATATAAATGGCTTTGTCTGTTTAAGAAGTGTACTTTTTTTTGGAGTATCCGCATTATTATTAATTTATGTTATTGTTCCTTTTCTATTTTATTTAGCAAAGAAAATGAATAAAAAAGTGTTCTTAACAATTAGTATTGTTTTGTGCTCTATTATTTTAATTGATGAAATTTATAATTTAGTAATCGCAAGAATGTTTCATTTACCAAGAGCATCTTCTGTTTATAAAGAGTTGGGATTTCATTATGTAGAGTTTTAAAAACACAGTATTTTCATAATACTGTGTTTTATTATGCATTGATTAAAGAATAGGATTCTAAGTAATACTCTCTAAAAATTAAAGTTAAGTATCCTGCATGATTCCAAAGTTTTTGAAATTCTTCATCATTTCCAACATAATTTTTAATTTCTAAATTTTTTATAATATAATTAAATAAGTCTAAAAGTGTAAAAAAGTTTAAATCAGCAACTGCATTTAAATACTTTTTTACTCTAGATGATTTTTCACCCCAGATGTTATAACACATTGAAGCACTACTGTCATCATTTCTTTCATAAGAATTTACAAGACAAGTTAGAAATGAATTGTGGGTATATTCTGAATAATGAGTATAAATACTTCTTCGAAACTGAGATAATTCTTTTTTTACTAATTTATCGTTATTTGTTATTTTTGCTTCAAAAATTTGTAGTTCTTTATTTAAATCTTTAAATCTAAATTCTTCATTCCAAATCTTATTTTCTTGTTGTTTTTGAGCTGCTTCAATATATTTCTTTCTTTTTTCTTTATTTATTAGTACCACTAATAAGGTATAGCATAACTCACAAGTACTTCTAATCATAATTCCACTTTGCATATCTAATGATTGATTACATAGTATTAAGATAGAAAGCATACTATTTGATATTTGTGTAGCCATAGAATGAAATACAATGCCAATTTTCTCCTTATCATTTTCCAAAAAATTATTGACTGAAAATCCAAAAAGTCCCCAAATTAATGTAGCAATTTCCCCAAGTTCAAATAGTACTTGGTTATTATTATAGATATCGATATTATAATTAATTTTTTCTTTTAATATCTGAAAATAAGATACATATTCTTCATAAGTCATATCTATTTCCATGTCACCTTTTTCTCTTACTTTTTCTATTAACTTGTGATACATTATTTTTTCCATATAAAATCTCCTTATAAAAAACGACTTCTAGATAAGTCGTTTTACTATTTTCAAAGTTTAGTTTTTCTTTTTGCTTATTAGTTCCATTTTTCCTTTTTTTACTAAGTAAGATTTTTTTGATAGTTCTATTAAGGGCATATCATTTAATGAATCTGTGTAAAATTCATTGATAATACCGTTAGGATATTTTTCTTTAAAAGCTAAAACTTTATTTTCTTTAAAACATACAAAATCGAAGGTTCCTGTTTCTAAATTAAGTTCAGAACAAATAATGTTACTGGTATTAAGTTTGTCCAGTATTCCTTCTATAAGAATTCTTGGAGAAGCAGTAATAATGACATCATCTGTTTTTAATTTGCTTAAATAATACGGCTTTAATTTAGAGGCGTTTTTAGCCCAAAATTCTTTAACAAAAATTTCAGCATTTTCTTTATTATTAACTACTACTGATGACATTTTACCAGCTAATTTATATAATTTTTCTATTGGTAGTAGTCTCAATTTATAAAGAATAGCAGTATATATAACTAATGGTAAATATAGAATTAACCTTTTCTTTTTTTTCACACAAAACAAAAAAAAGTCAACTAAACTTTCACCATCATAAATGGTATTATCAAAGTCATAAACATTCATCCTTATCACCTTCAATGAAAACTATTTTTTATTTATATCATTCCTTACCATATATAAGATGTTGTTTCTATTTGGATAGTTATTAAATTCATTTGTTTGCAGGGGTATTTTTTCTCTAATAATTGTATTATTATTTATAGTTTTAATATAAAAGAATCACCTAACTCAGCAATGATTTAGGTGATGTACATTGTATGGAAACACTCAACATGCGGATATTGAATGTTCCTTTAATATTTTCCTTCATCTGTATTCAGAATATCATAAAAACGACTTTTTAACAAGTCGTTTTGTATTGCTACCCGAAAGCTCGAGTTTGATATCAATCTGGTGCCTGTGGTGGGACTCGGACCCACACGTTATTGCTAACACTGGATTTTGAGTCCAGCGCGTCTACCAATTCCGCCACACAGGCATAAATAAATTATAGCATATATTTAAAAAAAATAAAATTATTTTGAACATTCTTTTGGTTTTTTTAGGAAATATAGTATAATGAATTTAGAAAGATAGGTGGTATTTTGAAATATATTCAAAAATATAAAGGCTATATATTAGCATTTTTAATACCATTTATAATCTACTTTTTATTTTTTTTATGGAAGGGTGTTTTTACAGATAAAACAATATTAAGTTCTGATATGAATGGACAGTATTTGCCCCTTTTTCAATATTTAAAAAATGTATTACACGGCAGTGCTAGTTTTCCTTATACGTTTTCTAAAGGATTAGGGGGAGCAATGTATGGAACAATGTTTTATTATTTTGCTAATCCATTAAACTTATTAGTTTATTTCTTTGAGGATATTCCACTTTTTTTTACTCTTTTAATACTAGTTAAATTATCTTTATCAAGTCTTACTATGTATATTCTTTTAAAGAGTAAGTTTAAGGAGGAAAAATATCTTTTAATTTTTTCTGTGGCTTATGCTTTTATGGCATACAATATCAATTATTATGTTAATATTATGTGGTTAGATGGAGTTATTTTAGCGCCTCTCATTATTTTAGGAATTGATTCTATAATTTCTAAAAAAAGTTCGTTGCTATATATTATTACATTATTCTTATCCATTGTTTTTAACTATTATATTGGTTATATTTTAGTACTCTTTTCTATTATTTATTTTTTCTATCAATTTTTCTTACACACTGATAATTGGAAAGAAGAAAAAAAAGAGATACTTCATTTTCTAGGAATTACTATTCTAATTGGGCTTATGACATCATTTATTCTTATTCCTAGTGGCTTAGAACTACTTGGTGTTACTAGAGTTTCTTTTGGAGAAGATAGTACTTTTCTTAACCTTAATTTCCTAGATTTTATAGTTCCTACTTATATTGGCTTTGGAAATCTTATAAATCCTTTAAATTATTATGGATTCTGTATTTTCTTTGGAACTGTAATGATACCATTAGTTATTTGTTATTTTTGTAATAAAAAAATAACAAGAAAAGAAAAAATAGCAACTTTAGTAATATATATACTATTTTTATCACCTATTTTATTTCCTTTTATGAATAGACTTTGGCATATGTTTACCATACCAATGGCATTTAACTATCGATATAGTTTTTTAGCAACACTTTTTACTATTATCATTTGTATTCGCTCTTTAAAAGTGTTAGAAGTACCTAAAAGGCCACTTATTATCTTTTATATTCTATACATTATATTTTCAATATCTGTAGGTTATAATGTTATCAAAATGCCAGATTATTATAAGTTTGTAAATGTTTATAAAATAATAGTAACTATTTTATTACTTGGTATTAATATTTATCTATTATTTAAAAATAAAATAAAATATATTCTTGTTTTATTAGTATTAGAGATAGCTATGAATCTTATTTGGATAGGGCTTGATTCTAAAATGGTTTTAGATAGTGAATACTGGAATGGTACTAGAAAGTTAAATCAGTTTAGTGATTCTTGTGAAGAAAATAAAAGATGTGAGACTGTTTTATTTTATACTCTTAATGATTCTTTACTTGCCAATTATTATGGAATTAATACATTTCTTTCTACTGTAAATGGAAAAACAATATCTTTTTTCTCTAAAGCAGCTGACTATACAGATAATCGTAACTATTATGTTTATCATGTAGATTTTGTTTTAGATATGCTTTTAGGAATAGATACTATAGAAATAAGGGATAAAATCTATGATTATTCATTAATCGATGAGTATTATTTTGAAGATAAATATTTATATTTATATAAAAATCCAAATGCTTTAAATTTAGGATATTTAGTATCTTCTGAAATAAAAGATTTTAAAACAGAAGAAGAAGGAATTTTCTTTTTGCAAGAATTATTAAATACAATGGATAATAGTAATAAAGAGTATTTTTATAAGTTACCATTACAAAAAATAAATGATAAAGAATATCAATTAGATAAAGATAAAAAATATTCTTACCTTTATCTCTATGGGGATGAAGTAATGGAGATAAATGGAGAAGAATTAGAAAAGACAATACTAACTGCGAATAGGTATGGAGTAATCTATGATGTTTATGGTGATACTTTAGTTTTTCACTTTGATGAACCTGTTGATATTTTTGAAGTTTATGTACTAGATATTTCTAAATTGCAAGAGTTTAAACAAAATCGTATCAATTTAGAAATAGATAAAAATAGTGGGAATAAAATAGAAGGACATATAGAAGTAGATAAAAGTTCTACTCTATTTACAACGATTCCATATGAAAAAGGTTGGAAAGTAATGGTTGATGGTAAAAAAGTAGAACATTATGAAGTATTAGATACCTTTATTGCCTTAGATTTAGAAGAGGGATATCATACTATCACCTTAGAATATCATGTATATGGATTAAAAATTGGACTATTAATTAGTTTTATTAGTTTCTTATCCTTAATTTGTTATGAATATTGGTACAAAAAAAGTATTACTCATCAGAGGTAATACTTTTTTCTTGATATCGAGATTCAAATAAATTGCTTTCTTGATCTTCTTTTTTCTCTATTTCTAATTTAGGAAGTTCATCGATTCCTCCTAATCCAAAATAATCTAGGAAGGCATTCGTTACACCATATTGTCTTGGTCTACCAGGTAAGTCTGATTTTCCAACTTCTTGAATTAAGTTTTTAATCATTAATTTTCTAAGGACATAACTACTATTAATTCCTCTAATTTCATCAATTTCCATTCTAGTGATTGGTTCATTATAAGCAATGATTGCTAAAGTTTCTAAAGCAGATTGGCTTAAACTAGAATTTTCTTCCTCTTGTGTAATTTTCTTATAGTATTCTTTATGTTCCTTTTTTGTTGTTAGTTTAAAGTGTTGCCCAAGCAATTCTAATTGAATTCCACGCTCTTCACTTTGATAGTCTTTGTATAGTTCTTTAATAGCAAGTTTTACATCCTCACTATTTGCTTCTAATATATTACAAATTTCAGAGATAGTTAGGCCATCACTTCCTTTTACAAATAATAGTCCTTCAATAGCAGCTTTCATTTTAATCCCTCATTTCCTTGATGATAATATTATCAAAGTTTTTTGTTTGTTCGATACTAATTTCTTGTTTTTTGGACATACTTAAAATAGCAAGAAAAGTTACAACAATATATTCTTTTGTAGGAATATCAAATAAATCTTCAAAAGAAACTGTTTTCTTTTCTCTTAGAATATCTCTAATTTGAACGCATCTTTTTCCAACAGAATATTCTTTATTAGCAATTTTGGTATTTAATGGTTTCTTAAATTCCTTAGAATTTAAAAACTTTTGAAAAGCATTTACTAAATCTTCTAAAGAAATACCAAAATCAGTAGTTTCTTCTTCTCTATATTCTACTAAATCACTTGGTTCTTTTGTATATACTTCTTTTCTATACTCTTCTAGTTCTTTAAATGCTTTTGTGCTTTCCTTATAATATTGGTAATCTAATAATCTTTGAATTAATTCTTCACGAGGGTCTTCCTCTTCTTCTGCATCTTCTTCTTTAGGTAGTAATACTTTTGATTTCATTTCTACTAATTCAGCAGCCATTACTAAGTATTCACTTGCAATATCTAAATTCATTTCTTCCATTTTCTTTATATAATCTAAGTATTGTTTTGTAATTTCTACAATAGAAATATCACAAATATTAATATCAGATTGTTTAATAAGGTGGAGGAGAAGGTCTAATGGGCCATCAAAAGATGGCAAATTAATCGTATATTCCATATCGTTCCTCCTATCAATTATAAACATTATAATATTTTTAAAAATAAAACTCAATACTTTCTGATTTTGTGCAAATTTACAAAAATTACTTTTTTTTTCTTAAAATTTAAGATATACTAGTAATGAATGATAGTAAAGGGGAATTTATATGATATTAAGAAAACCGTATGCGTTTTTAATAAAACATTTTAAATTAATTCATCTTATTATATCGGCCTGTATGATTTATTTAATCTTTAGAACAGAGCTAATGATTAATTTTATTAATGAATATATCAATGCAGTAACCTCTGTAGTAGGACAACCTATTGTTTCTGAGTTATATAATGTATGGGTAATAGTTCTACCAATAATTGTTCTGGTGTTCTCCATCATACTATTATTAACAATGGCGGTAAAAAATAAGCCAAAAACTTACTATGTCTTAATGATTGGTATTCATGTTGCGTTAATAGCTACTTACTTTTATGGATATACAGTATTCTATAAAATGCAGAATACCATTGTTGATTTAAAGACAATAAAAGCATTAAGAGATGTCTTAATGTATTGTATTATTTTTCAAGGAGCCTTTTCTATAGCGACAATTGTTAGAGGAATTGGTTTCGATATTAAGAAATTTGACTTTGGTTCTGATTTAGACGGATTAGAGCTTAGTGATGCAGATAATGAAGAATTTGAGTTAGATATCGACTTTGATTTAAATGATCAAACAAGAAAAGGAAAAAGAATCCTTAGAAACTTAAAATATAAATATAGAGAAAATAAATTTGTTGTTCATATTGTATTAGGTGTATTTGCTGCTATATTTATTTTCTATATATATAATAACTTTAATATTTATAATAAAACAAGTCCAGAAGGAACAAATTTTAATATGAACGGATTTACTATGGGTGTTACTAAGAGTTATACATTAAATCAAAACTCTTTAGGACAACCTATAGGAGATGGTAGCAGATATTTAGTAGTAGTAGATTTAAATGTTAAGAATAATTCAGCTACTCCAAAAGAATTAGCTACTGGAAATATAGAATTAGATGTAAGTGGAATCCTATATCATCATACAGATCAATATGAAGCAGCTGTTACTGATTTAGGTCTTACTTATAAAAAACAAAATTTAAAAAATGAATTTACACATTATTTATTAGTGTATGAGATACCAGCTAATAAAGCAAATAGTAAAATGAAATTACAGTTTACAAATACAGCTAATAATGAAAAAGCGAGAGTTAGATTAAATCCAAATAAGTTAAGTGAGAAAGAAACAGAGACAAAAGAAGCTACTTTAGGAGAAACGATTAGTTTTGAGGGAAGTACTTTAGGAAATACGACATTAAAGATTAATTCATTTGACGTAAAGAACCGATTTACACTTAATTACAATTACTGTTCAAGTAGATCTAAAACATGTGTAAACTCTGTAGAGTATGTAATGCCACAACCTTATAGTTCCAACTATAAAAAGGCATTATTACAATTAGATGTAGAACTAAATGTTGATGAAAACTTTACATCTAGTACAATCACAAACTTTACATCTATTTTCCAATACTTTGGGAAAATAGAATATGAATTAGAAGGAATTAAAAAGAGTCAGACAGTTTACTTAGGTCAAGCGTCAAGTAAAAGATCTTCTAAAAATACTTACTATATAGAAGTGTTCCAAGAAATTAAAGCTGCAGACAAAATAACATTAGTATTCCAAATCAGAAACCATATTTATAGATATTCTTTAAAATAGGTATCAAATTTACAAAAAGTATGTTATAATTTAGAAAGGATAGGGTCGATATGAAAAGGTACTTTACATATGTAATAGTCATTTTCTCTATATTTTTCTTGACAACAGAGGTAGAAGCTGCTAAATCCTCTTGTGATAGTAAAACCATTATTGATTATAGAGAACTTGCTGGAAACATTAATATTTATTCTGATTATCGTATGGTAGATGGAAAACCACTATTTGATGTAACTATTACAAATTTACCTAAGAATGTATATGTAACTGATATGTCTACAAAGAAAACATATCATTATCAGGACTTTACAACAGAAAATGAATTAATCATACGAGACTATTCTGATAATCAACGTATCAATTATAAATTTTATTTAGAAGCACCAGGATGCTATGGACAAGTACTAAATACTAGAAACGTATCTTTGCCAAATTATAATGAATTCGCAGATGACCCTGTATGCGAAGGAGCAGAAGGATATTCCCTATGCCAAAAATGGGGAGTTATCTCTATAGAATATGAAGATTTTGTTTCTCGTGTAAATGACTATAAAGCTAAAAAACAACAACAAGAAAATCCAACTCCTAAAGAAGATGGTCAATCCTTAAAAGAAATGATATTTAACTTTATAGGTAAGTACTACATCTTCTTAGTATCTGGAATAACTATTATAGTATTATTATTAGCAGCCTTAAAAACAAAAGCTTCTGAACAAAATGAATTCGATTTTAAAGTGTAGGTGAGTGAAATGAAAAAGAAAAAGAAAAAAAGTATAATTATATCTATGTTGCTACTAACAATCTTAGTAGCTTTTAATGGTTTAATGACAGTTAATGGAGCTGTGGGGTCTAATAATACCCCAAAGCCAGGAAAAGGTAAAGCGTCAGGCGATCCTAATGTAAAAGCGGGATTTAATAACATAGCAGCAGGTGTGAGAGTAAGCATTGTTGATCATGAGGGAAACAAGATTGGAAATGCTGTTGACATATGGGGGTCAAGTGGCTTTGCATTTAATAGTTCTAGGACTTTGCCAGTTTATTATTATGGAAGTCAACGAATAAAACAAGAAGTTTCTGGTAGTGGAGGATCTCCTGATACATTAAGTGTAGCGTCTTTAAAAGATTTTTTGTCATCAGGGAAAGTAAAAGTTCAAAGAAAAGGTGTAAATGATGGGGGGCATACCGCTATTATAGCTGATTATAGTTGTGGTGCAACAGAGACTTGCGCTAATCAGTCAACAGTAGTAGCTAACAGATATATTGAATCTGTTATGTCGTTTATAAAAGCAAACCATATATGTGAAGGAAAGATTCCAGGAACGTGCGATTCTAGCAAAAACTGGGGCGGTGAAAAAATATGGCTTGACATATTTTTGACCATAACTGGTGCAAGTTCACGTGGTGATTATCAAACTCTATTAGATAATTTTATGAATGACTGGAGAACTAACCATCCAGGTGAAAATTTGCCAGATAAAGTAGAAGACTATCCTTATGTTAAAGATTCTATTACGGATCGTTTTATTCAAGTGGAACCAGTTCTTTTTATAGAAATATTTACTACTAAGTCAGGTTTATCACATACTACAAAATTAGACAGTAGATATCGTTATGGTTTATATGGGACAGTGACAGAATTATTATACTTAGAAGAAGCAGCAGGTGGAAGTTGGTTTGGAAATTCAAACTCAAATGGTTTTTGGAAATGGTTAGGTGTTGGTGTAGCAATATCACTTGATAAACCACATCCTGATATTTTCCAAATTGAAGTAACAGGAAACTACGATTCAGAATTACGTAACCCAAAAGTAGGAGCTGGATTAGGATTAATTTATTTTGGAGATGTTTTAGCGGATGCACCACATGATTGTGCGTGGTTTGTGGAACGAATAGAAGCGGAATATGGTGTTGGTACAGCAGCTTATGAAGATGCAATCTATAAACTTATGACTGGTTCATTTTCAGCGATGCTTACAAATCCAGATACTGGAGAAAAGCAACAATATAAAAGTACTGCGATGTATACAACACTTAATTTTCTAGATAAAGATTATTATGATTCATCTGATCCTGAAGTTCTTGCACAAAAAACTAAACCTAAAGGATATGCAGAATGCAAGGAATTTATTCCTGGGCCACCTATCATAACTGTTGTGCCAGATTGTGGAGATTTTCCTGCAACACCAACTATTGATGATTGCGAAGAAGGCGAAACTAAATTTACAGATGCTGGATCTGCAAGCGATTTAAGAGGCTGGCTAGAGTGTAGAATAGCCTATACTACTAAGGATGGAATTCACTACAGTTCTGACAATACTGGCCATATTACAACTGATGCTGATAAAGAATCTAGTTATACAATGCTTACTACTGGAGAAGTAGTTGATGGTGAAGTTGTAGGAAATCAAAAATATTGTGAATTATTTTGCTATGAAAAATTTGAAACAAAATTTCCAACTGAAGTTGGTGGTGTAAAATCTGGGCAGACTTTTTTCTGGGGATTAAATCAAGATGATGGGACATATGGTTTTATAGAAATATATAAAAAATGTAGTAATCAAAAATATAATAAAGATAAAAGTGAGGGATATCAATACGAAAAGTGGGAAAAGGATTACAAAAAGAATGAACAAGAATTAGTAAAACAGTACTTAACATATGGTGCCAATAAGGCGTCAGCAGATAAAAAAGATAGCTATGATGTAGATTATAGTTGGGAAGATGCATGTTGTCGACCAAAACCTGGTGGAGGAAGTATATGTAGTTGTAAAATATATACAACTACAGTAACAGGTGTTCAATCATCAAAAGATTATAATGATCCATTTATTAATAAAAGTCAATCAATAACTTCTTCAAAATTTAGTGCTTCACAATCTAGTTATAGTGGATACCCACCAGCAGAACCTTTAAAAAACAGCGTTAAATCAATGTATGAAAGTGTTGCGTCATCAGCTGAAGCCGAATATAATAAGTATAATTCAGATCAACAAGGCTATTTAATGTTTATAAATCAATGTACTAAAAATATAAAATATGTATATGATACAAAAGTATATTTTATGTTTAAGGAGCCTGTTAATAATGATATAGGTGCAAATAGTAGAGACTTTGAATTTGATGGAGAGTTAGAAGTGGAACCAGATCCAAGTGAAGAAATTGATCCAAATAATGTTGATACTAGTCAATGTACAGATAAAGAAGTATTTACTTATGATGGAGTATATAATGGGCCAAACGCTCCAGTAACATTTAATAAGACTTCTAAAATGGTAAAAGATTGTAAACAAGTAACATGGGAAATTGAGGGGGAATGGACATATAGATATCCAGCAGAGCAATTTACATGGTTTTCATTAAAATATGATAGTGTTACAGCGGATAATGATTATACTTTGATGAACAAGGAAACTAAAGACTCTGAGTTTTCATCAATATCAGAAGATTATTTTTATTCGATTGGTTATGGACTTCCAACTGCACTTAGTTTAACAAGTGGTAAATATGGTGGAAAAGATTCGACTAATAATAAAATGGTGGTAATTGTAAATAACTTAGGTGATAATGGAGAAACTAATTCAAGAGATTATCCTTATTCTGGTTCAAAGAATTATCCAGATATGGAAACTAATTATCAAGAATCTGAACATGGTCATTTTGAAAATTTAATTATTGGTGAAGGTGGAACTAAAAATGAAAAAGATGGTTATGGATTTGAATATGCATGTACATATGAAGTAGATAATGATTTTTTTGGATACGATTGCTATTATAATGATACAAGTTTAAATGGAATATCTCCAGAATATTGTGATCCAGATAAAGATTCAACTCCAGAGAGTGAAGTTAAGGGAATTGATGTTGCTTATAGGTTAGTTAGTTTATTAGATGATTCGGATGGAATTGATAAAGCATTCCCTGGAAAAAATGGAACTGGAAGAGTACAGGGAAGTAATTGGAATGTTACAGAATCTGAACTTCATGATATTTTAGATGCAGATGTTTATGATAGCTTAGCAATGTATGAAATTATGTTAGATGTTGCAACTATTAACTATATTAGAAGAGATAATCAAAGTTTCTTCTCAAGTGGAAAAGATCCATATACATCATTCTATGATGCTAGTGGAAATGAAAAAATTATATGTAAGAGTAAGGGTGCTAATGGTGAATATAAGTATTGTGCTAGTGAATTTTTAACAGAATTACAGGCTGGTCCAAGAGGATATCCGTTAATGGGTACTTGTTTACCATCAGGAATGTCTACAGAAGAAAGAGCACAAAACGTTTTAGATAATGACTGTAGAGATAACCCACATCCATACACTTATACAACTTGGGATTGGAGGAGAAAGTAATATATGAAAGAATCACATTGGGGAGTTATGATTTTAGTTTTTGGAATAATTTCTATGTTCTTAGTATATTTTTTCCAATCTATTACGAATACAAGTGATCATAACTATGAATTATTAAAAGAAACAACACAAGCTGCAATGTACGATGCATTGGATATTGCAGCTTACCGTTATGACGATATTATAAGAATTGATAGAGAAGTATTTGTTGAAAGTTTTTTAAGAAGGTTTGCACAAGATGCTACTTTACAACATCAATATCATATATGGATTTATGATGTTTATGAAAAACCACCTAAAGTTAGTATTAGAATACAGACAATGGGTTCTGAAACATCTACTACTTTAAGTAAAGAAAAAGTTAATTTTACATTAACTCATAACATAGATGCTATTTTGGAAACAAAATATGTTTATGGAGAATAACTTTTTAGATTAATAAAAGGGAGGAAAAAGTAAATGAATAATTTTATGATTTCTGCTAAGAGAATTATAACAAATAAGAATACAGTAACTATCATTGGTGTACTTGTTATCTTAATTATCTTATATTGGGGTTATAAGTCTACTATTGATGGAGCTGTTAAACCAGTTAAAGTTCCTGTAGCAGCACATTTAATAGAATCACAAACTGAGGTTACAGCATCTGATATTAATTGGATTGATGTACCTAGTGTTACAAAACCTAATAATGTTCTTACTAATCAAAGTGAAATTGTAGGAAAATATACAGGTGTTAATGCTACTATTCCTGAAGGAAGTATGTTTTATAAAGATGTTTTAGTAAAGCCAGAAGATCTTCCAGGAAATTGGTTAAAATTATTAAAAGAGAATCCAGATGGATCAATTGATGTACCACATTACTTACCAGTAAATGTTGTTACTAGTTATGGTAATGCTATTCAACCTGGTACATATATTGATATTTATATGAAAGCTAAAGATGAAAATGATTTAATTATGTATGGAAAATTAATTGAAAATATTGAAGTCTTAGCTGTTAAAACTTCTAATGGTGAAGATGTATTTACTAGTGTAGAAAGTGATAAAATTCCAGGATATTTATACTTTGGTGTTTCTGAATCGCTTTTCGTATTATTACGTAAAGCTAATTATTTAAATATGATTGGTCTTGAGTTAGTAGTAGTACCACATGGTGGTGTTAACCCAGTTATGGGAGATATTGCTGTTAGTAGTGCTTATTTAAGAGATTATATTGAGGTATATTCAGTATTAATACCAACTGATGAAGAGTATTCTAAAGAGTTTGACGAAAACGGAAATTTAATTGTAAATAATAACCAAAATAATGGTTAGTAAAAAGGGGAACGTGAGAGTATATGGATAATATATTTGATCAAATGGATTTCGGTTCATTACAACAGTATTTGGATAATGATGACGTAACCGATATTTCTTATAGTAATGGTGGTCAGTTATGGTTAAAGACTTTGTCACATGGTATCTTTCGAATTGAAAATCCATTAATTGATAACAATTTTATGGAAAAGCTAGCATTCCAGTGTTCGAACGTTGTTGGTCATAGTTTTAACGCAGCTCATCCTTTCCTAGATAGTGAAAGTGCTGAGTTGCGTATGAACTTCATACATGATTCTATAGCACGTAATGGTATAGCTTGCGTTATTCGTAAGACTCCGGCTAAGATTAGGTTAAAACACGAGAAGATTATTGAAGAAAAGTATATTACAGAAGATATTCATGATTTGTTGATTCGATGTGTTCATGGTCATTGTAACATTATTGTATGTGGAGAGACTGGTTCAGGTAAAACTGAGTTTGTTAAGTATTTAGCTTCTCACACATACGAGAATGAAAAGTTAATTACAATAGAGGATACATTGGAACTTCACTTGGATAGAATTTATCCACATAGGGATATTGTTGCGATGAAGACTAATAATGTTGCTACTTATAGTGACGTACTTGTAGCCTGCATGAGACAGAACCCTAAATGGATATTATTATCCGAGGTTCGTAGTGCTGAAGCTGTTATGGCCGCACGTAACTCAATTTCTTCTGGTCACTATATCTTATCAACTATCCATGCGGATAAGGCAACTTCTATCCCTAACCGTATGTACAGTTTGTTAGAGAGTAATCAGGAAATTGATCAATTCTTGAAATCTATTTATAGATATATTCAAATTGGTATCTATATTCGTGGTTATCAAGATAAAGTTTCAAAAAGATTTGTGCGTGAGATTGCAGAAGTTTGCGAATTTTACGTTACTGAAAATAATGATGCAAAGTATAATATTTTGTTTCAAAAAACACCTGCTGGGAGAGTTACGAAACATAAACCTAGCAAGTATTTAGTTGCTTATTTGGAGGCACAGGGAGTATTACTTCCAGATGATTTTATGGTTGGGGAAGCAGAAGATAATGGTATTTCTGCATCTGAGACTTTGGAGGGCGAAGATAATGCAGAAATGATGGATGCTTTAGTTAATGAGAATCCTACTGTTAATCCTTCTGAAGTGCCAAATCCTGGTGTTGTAAATCCTACGAATGTTGCTCCAGCGCAATAATGGAAGAGGAGGAGATTTATGAGTGTATCACTAATATTTTTTATCTGTGCTGTAATTGCTATTTTTATATTAGTCTACAGAAGTTCTAATGGAGAAAATGTATATAAGTATGTTTCTGATAGAACGGCGTTTATTTATGATAAGATAGCTCCTTATTCCTTTAAAACGATTCGTGATAAAGTAAAAGATTTAGGTCAAGAGTATACACCACATCAATATATGGTACAAGTAATAAGTTTTGCTGCAGGGGCTGCTATTATTTCTTATTTGTATTTCTATAATTTATTAATTTCTCTTATCTATGCAGTTGTTGCAGTATGTTTTATTCCATATTTAACATATTTGCGTTGTAAAAGAATTTATAGTGAGTTTATATTTGAACAAATTCAAGTATATACTACCAATACTATAATGGAATTTGCTACTACACAATCTTTTGTTAAGTCATTAGAGGGTGTATATGAATCTGGTGTTTTAGAGGAGCCAGTTAAAACAGATGTTAAGGTAATGATTGATATGTCTTATGAAAATGGTACTATTGATCAGTCTTTAGCATTTATGAGTACTAAGTATGACTTTTATATGGTTAAGAATATGCATCAATTATTCTTACAGATAACAAATGAAGGTGCTAAGGATACTGCTGAATCTTTGGAAAATATGTCACAGGATATCGATATGCTTGTTGAAAATGTATATCGAGATAGATTGGATAGAGCACAGTTCCATAGAAAGTTTTTACAATTTGGTATTATGTTATATTTCATGTGTATGTTATTGCAATTCTTACTTGGATCAGAGACTTATCTAGAGATGTTAGAGAAGTGGTATGTTCAGGTATTACTACATGGTATTTTGATGGTTAATACATACTTCTTGATTAAGGGAGAAAAATATTATAATGAGAATGTAGGTGCTGAGTAATGGAATTTATTGTTATAGCTGTCATTGTTGTTTTTGTACTACATTATAACCGTGTTGTTGATACAAAACGTTTTATTGTAGATACAGAACCATATTTTAGAAATTTGATGGAAGATGATTACGTATTCTTATTAGGTATTCGTTATCCAGGTAGAGATATTAATGTAAATGAATTATATGGAATTAGAGTTAGAAATGGATTAATTACAATTATTGCAGTTATTTTCCTTTTCTTTAATAAATTATCATTTCTATATGTTTTATTTGCAGTAATTGCAGGTTTCTTAGTTTTTAAGAGTTCTTATAATAATTTAAAGTCTTATTATAAGGCTAATTTGCATCATATCAATTTGATGCTTCCATACTATTTAAAGAGTTTGGAAATCTTGGTTCAACATTATACTGTACCAGTTGCTTTAAGTAGAAGTATTGATACAGCGCCAGAGGTTTTCCAACCTGGTTTGAAAAGATTAGTTGCTCGTATTGATGCGGGAGATTCTAGTATTCAACCTTATATTGATTTTGCTAATGAGTATCCAGTTAGAGATTCTATGCGTATGATGCGTTTACTTTACAGACTTGGTCTTGGTTCTCAACAAGATAAACATGAACAAGTTATGATGTTTTCTAGAACTGTTTCTGCACTTCAAAATAAGGCAAGAGAGCAGAAATATAAAGAGCGTTTGGAGCATATGGAGAATCAAACTATGATTATGCTTTTCACCACTGGTGGTGGTGTTATGGGATTAATGGTTCTATCCATGATGTCTCTGATGACTTTTTAGTAAAAATTTGTTGAAAAATAAAAAAATAATGTGTTATAATATAAATGTAGTAGTGTAAAGGTGGTGAAAATATGAAAGAGGCAGCAGGTGAAGCAAACTTAACCGTAGTTGCAATTATCTTAATTGCTGTAATCGTTGCAGTAGCAACACCATTAATTAATAGTTTAATGAAGAGCTCTGCTAATAAGTCATGTTGTACAGATGCTGGTGGTGTTTGGAAGCAAAATCAATGCCAAGCAGCAGCTAATGACGTTGGTATGTATGATGCAGCTAGTTATTCTAGTTGTGTACAATCAGCAACAAGCTAGTTGTCATTATGATTCATAAAAGATATAGGAGGTAATAGCTATGAGAGAAAGTATTGGAACGGCATTTATGTTTAATTTTATTTTATTGTTTATATTTTTAGTATTTGCATTTCTTGCTGGAACTTTTAGCTATTACAAGGCCTATAGAATTAATAATAATATAGTTCATGCTATTGAGAAATTTGAAGGTTATAATGCTTATTCTGAAGCAGAAATTAATAATAGACTTGGAGCATTAGGATATGATATTAGTCAAACTGTTGATTGTCCTACTCATTGGAAAGTTAATAATGCTTCAGCAAGTTCCATGGGAGAATTCTTTATTGATGGACATGTAGTTCATGATGGAGAATATGGATATTGCATTTATGAGTATGATCGTGATAACAATTTTATATCAGCAGGTGGTAGTGGTTTAGAGCAAACTGATAACTATACTACTTATGGTGTATTAACATATATTAAATTTAGATTTCCAGTAGTTGAATATTTTTTAAGAATTCCTGTATTTTCTAGAACCAATAGATTGTATTGTTTTGAATGTAGGTAGAATGTGGAATCAAATAATGAGGTGATTTAGATGCGTGAGGCAATCGGTAATACTTTTATTGTAAATTTAGTAGCAATATTTCTTGCGGTTATGATAGCCTTGCTATTTGGCTCTATTAGTTATTCAAAAGCTTTTAAAGTAAAAAATAGAATTGTTTATATCATAGAGAAGTATAATGGTTGGGACGATGGAGCTCTTAACAATTATGCTCGTGAAGAGGTAGAAGCAGCATTAAAAGAGATTGGTTATCAATTAATTTTAGCTAATAGATCATGCCCTTATAGAAGTGGTGGAACTGTTGTTTATGGGGATAGATCTAGTGATACCTATCGTTATTGTATATATGAGTATGATAACGAAAAAGGACATTATTATGGAGTAGCAACTTTTATGCATTTTGATATTCCATTAATTGGACAGTGGTTAGAGTTCCCAGTTTATGGTGAGACTAGATCAATCTATGATGTAAAGACTCATTATAATAATTAATAATACAAATGAAAGGTGATATTAAATGAATGTTATCGTTTCTAATAAGTATCAATTGATGCTAGAAAATCTAGGAATTGATGTAATTAAGAGTTTAAATGGTGAATTTGAAGTTGATGAAATTATTAGTACATTTCAAAACTTTTTTTATCAAAGAATGATTCTTGATATAACAGCAATTAAAGATTATAAAGATATTCGTAATCTACAAAAATTGTCAATTTCATTACCTATGGATAAAGTAATTTTACTTTTAGATGATACTGAGGAAAGTACTTCTCCAGGTTATTTATCTAAGTTAATTTCTATGGGAATTTATAATTTTACAAGAAATGTAGATGGTATTCAGTATTTATATAATCATCCAAATAGTTATCGTGATGTAGCTCAATTTCATCAATTAGAAGAAGTTGCAGTAGTTCCTCAAGTAGGGGGACCTTCTACACAAAATGTTATTGTACAGAATATTGGTAGTGGTTATAGTGGAAGAATTATTGGTATTAAAAATGTTACTAAGAATTCTGGTGCTACTACTTTAACGTTTATGTTACATAATGAATTATCAAAGTATTATAGCGTAGCTGCTATAGAGGTTGATAAGACAGATTTTACTTATTTAAAGAATCCAGCACTTGTTTCTACTATCAGTGGAAATGTTAATGCTGAAGTAGGAAAATATCGTGATTGTGATATTATCCTTATTGATGTTAATAATAGTGTTCAAGCGGAAGGTTTATGTAATGAAATTCTTTACTTAATTGAACCATCTATTATTAAATTAAATAAATTGACGATGATTACGCCAATGGCTTTAAGGGGATTAAGGGATAAAAAGGTTGTATTAAATCAAAGTTTATTAAGTTCAAGTGATGTATTAGATTTTGAATATGAGGCACATGTCAAAGTATTCTATAATCTTCCACCTCTCGATGAACGTGAGAAGAGAATCAAACCATTAGAGGAAATGCTTAAGAAAATGGGTTTTGATAGGATTAGGTAGATTAATATAATCAGAGGTGATATTATGAGAAGTAAGCTAACGAAAACTATTATTTTAATAGTTTTTGTCGTATTTTTAGGGATAAATGATGTACATGCTGCAGAAACGTGTACTTTTAAAAATGAATTAAGTGGTGGTGTTACTGAGTATTACACTATTACATTAGATGATAATGGAAATTTACAAAGAGCTAATTATAGAAAGAGAAATAGTAATGGTATAGATGTAGTAAGTGAAGATAGAACTAGTCAAATAACATTTAATTATACTAGTTGTTCCCATTTAAAGTCTTATAATTTTAATGGAACTACTTTTCAAAATCAATCTTATGATTCTCCTCTTAGTAACAGTAATAGTAATAGTGACAGTAATGGCTATGGAAACAATATTGGTTCATTAGATCCCGGTGAAGATTTAAATACTGTAAGTTGTGGCGAAATTACAGGAATACCAAAAGGAATTCCTCATACAACTAGAGTAGTTTATCTTTTTTTACAAATTGGTGTTCCTATTGCATTAGTAATTTTTGGAATGTTAGATTTATCAAAAGCAATTACAGCTCAAAAAGAAGATGAAATAAAAAAAGGTCAGCAGACTTTAATTAAGAGAATTGTTGCTGCTGCTATTGTATTCTTTGTATTTGCGATAGTTAAAGCTCTTGTTTCATTCCTTGCTGATAGTTCAAGTGTTGGTAAGTGCTTAAATTGTTTTATTAAAGGCTCTTGCCAAGCTGATGTAGTAGAGACAGAAAATGATCCAAATGAATGATGATTGAAGGTGTAAACATGAGAAAAAGAATAATGACACTAATGGTAATAAGTTTTTGTTTATTTTTTGGAGTAACTAATGTACATGCAGAAACTTGTGAATTTTATAGAGATACTACTAGAACCTATAGTGAGTATTATTATATTGAGTTAGATAGTAGTGGAAAATTAGTAAAAGCTACTTATCAAAAAAAATCAGATAGAACTGGTCAAGTAACAGCAGAAGAAGATAGAACATTAACAACTAGAGTATCATTTACTTCTTGTACAAGTGTAAGTAATTATACTTTTGATGGTGCAAAGTATACTAATTTAACGTATGCTAGAGAATCTAATTCTAATTCATCATCAAACTCTAGTTCCAATTCTTCGTCTAATAGTTCTTCTAACGGAGAATCAAAAACGCCTTGGTCAAATGTAACGAAAGTATCTTGTGGAAATATTGGTCAGATTCCTGCTAAGGGTCCAGAATTAGTTCATTTATTTATTTTAATTGCACAAATAGCTGTTCCTGTTATATTAGTAATTCTTGGTATGATAGATTTTGCTAAAGGTGTTATGTCTCAAAAGGAAGATGACATTAAAAAAGGTCAGAAGACATTTATTAATAGATTAATTATAGGAGCTGTTATTTTCTTTGTTGTTGCTCTTGTAAAGTTATTAATAGGGATTGTTGTTGATAATAGTAGTAATAGACAAAATATTATTGCTTGTATTGATTGTTTTGTTAACAATGATTGTGATTAGTAAGTGTCTTATAAATGTAAAGATGTTGAATAATATTTTGCATTCTTTTAAAAAAATAGTATAATGTCATTAAGGAGTGTTGATTATGAAGAAAAAATTAAGTTTATTATGTTTAGCAATCTGTGGATTAGTTTTAGCTACTCCAGTATATGCTGATGTTACATGTGCTGGTGTAACAATTGATCAGAAGATTCCAGATGTAGTTCATACCGTTATTTTATTAATTCAAATTGTAGTACCAATTTTATTAGTAATTTTTGGAATGATGGATTTAATGAAAGGTGTAATGGCTCAAAAAGAAGATGAAATTAAAAAGGGTCAACAAACTTTCATTAAGAGATTAATTGCCGCAGCGATTGTTTTCTTTGTTATAGCAGTAGTAAAAATGTTAATCAGTTTTGTAGCTAGTGATGATGATGGAACTATTACAAATTGTTTTAACTGTTTTGTAAATGGTACTTGTGGTGAACAATAATGACTGAAAAGTTAAAACAAATTGATAAGAAATATTTGATGATTGCTGGTGCTATAGTTGGATTACTTGTCTTTGTAATTATTCTTATGGTTGTTTTAAAGATGTTATCTGGACCAGGTAAGAATTATAATAAATTAGAAACGAAGCTTGTAAGTGCTGCTCAAGAGTATTTTAAAGAGAATCCTGAGTTTATTCCAGAAGAGGGTACTAGTATGGTACTTGATTCTACAACTTTAATTTCTGAAGGAAATTTGAAGGAATTAAACAAGTATGTTGAAGATTCTTGTTCAGCAAGTGTTACCGTTATGAATAATGGTGGAAAAGCTTTATATTTACCAGATTTACAATGTACAGAGTATAAAACAATCCATTTAAAAGAGAAATTGATTGATGATCAATTAGTAGTAGATTCAGAAGATCCTTATGCTAGTGGATTATATGAAGTAAATGGAGAATATATTTTTAAAGGAAAAAATACCAATAATTATGTTTCTTTTGGTGGATTAACTTGGAGAATCATGAAAATTGATGAGAATGGAAATCTTAGAGTAATTAAGAATAATGCTGAAAAAGCAAAAAAACTTTGGGATAATAAATTTAATGTTGATGTTAATAAGACTTATGGAATTAATGATTATCAAAATAGTTTTATTAAAGAATATTTAGTTGAAAGCTATAATAACAATATTAAAAATGAAAGTAATAAAGTTCATTTAATACCACATGATGTTTGTGTTGGGAAACGTTCATTAAAAGATAAGAAAATATCTTATGATATTGATTGTTCTGAAAAAGTAGAAAATCAATATATCAGCATTATAAATACATTAGATTATCCAATGGCTAGCTTAGATGAGAATTGTACTGAAGTAGGTGCAGGAGCATGTACAAACTACAATTATTTAAAATCAGTTATTTCTACATCATGGACTAGTACAGGTGTTTCTGATAACACTTATGAGACTTTTTATATTAGTAGTGGTTATGTAGGTACACTAAATTCTAATAAGAGTAATAATTATAACTGGGTTATATATCTTAGTGGTAATGAGTTATATCGATCAGGAAGTGGTACTGAAGAGGATCCATACGTAATAGAATAGTGCTTTTATTGACAAAAAAAATAGTATATAGTATAATTATTATAATTAGAGGAGGAAGAAAATGTTACAAATTTTAGCAAGTATAGATACAAGTGCAACCTATACATGTGGTGATATCGGACTAAAATTTAGTGGTATGTTACCTTATGTAGTTTCAATGGCAATTACAATTATCAAAATCGTAGTACCAATCTTATTAATTATTTTCGGTATGATGGATTTAGCAAAAGCAGTTATGGCTCAAAAAGAAGATGAAATTAAGAAAGGTCAACAAACTTTTATTAAGAGAATCATTGCAGCTGTTATTGTATTCTTCGTAATCACAATCGTACAAATGATTATAAGCTTTGTGTCAAACGATAATGATGACATTGGAGCATGTTTCAAGTGTTTTGTTAATGGTGATGCATCTGCATGTACACCAGATGGATCTGGAACAAAAATTGATTTCTAAAAGGCATATTGCCTTTTTTTATTTTGCAAAGTTTGATATAATGAATATACAGGTGATACTATGAAAAGAAAAGCAATATATATTTTTTTGTCGATATTTTTATTGTTTATAGTACAAGATAAAGTATTTGCTAAAGAAGTAGTAAAAGAATGTCATTATACATATGTAAATGAATTAGATAAAAATGGTAAAACCGATACAATTCCAGCTAATCAGGGTGGAACAATTGTTTTAAAAATCTATGATGATGGAAGTCAATCGGGAACAGGATATAGTAATGGTTCTTTTTTGGCAGAAAATTTTGGTGGAAATGAGTCCATCTTAAACTGGGGAAAGTCTGATAATGAAGCACCTGATATAAAAAGTACTTCATGTCCTGATTATATAGGTGTTATCGTTCAAGGATTAGGAGATCGTAAGTGGTATGGTTTTAGTTCAGCCAATTTATCTACTTATGGTCCTAAAGTAGCTGATTATGATAATTCTGATGGAATGTCAGTTTTAAAAAATGATAATTTATCTAATCCAACTTATCAGTGTGAATATCAGTTTTATAATATTACAGTAGATACTAATCAAAAAACTTTAACAGTAGATTCAACTGCTGCAAATTTGAATTTATTTTATTGGATTAGTGATGAATTGAGAGAAACCTGGTTTTCAGAAGACCGAAAAACAGATGAGTGCTTAGCAACTGTGGCCTGTTCTAATGGAACAACTTTATCAGGGCAGGCGCATTATTATATATTTAATGATGCCATGGAAGCTGCTGATGCTGGTTATAGTGATTGTACAGTAAAAGAGTGTAGTGGTGATGATTGTAATAATAAAGAATATTCTTGTACAACCTATACTACATATTTAAATGAAATAGACAGTTTATATTCACAGATAAAGAATAATAGTGGTTCTAATGATAATTTATATCAACAGGTTCACACAAAGGAAGAGAAATTAAGTGCTTTATGTAAAGGTGTAATGGGAAATTATAATTATTCTGAAAACTGTGTAAAAGCATGTGTTCATTTAGAATCTGATATAGCAGAGATTAAGGATAAGCATGGAATTAATGGTGATGGTAGTGGGAATGGAAAATGTGGATTATCAGCTAGACTAGCAAACTGGATAATGAAATTTGTAAACTGGATGAGATATATAGTACCAGTACTACTAATACTACTAAGTGTATTAGATTTTATTAAAGCAATCGCAGCAGATAGTGAAGATGAGATTAAGAAGGTAACAAGTAAGTTTGTAAAAAGGTTAATTGTTGCAGTTATTATATTCTTAGTTCCACTATTGTTAGAATTCTTACTTGGAATATTTGGAATTCCAACTAATGATTTCTGTTTATAGAGTTTTTATAGAATTAGCAAAGAAAAACTATTTATTAAATAGTTTTTTTTTGTTATACTGATAATGATAGGTGATGTTATGAAAAAGATAATAATGAGGAGTTTTTTATTTCTATTTTCATTTTTTCTATTTACATTAGGAGCTAATGCTCTTGAGTGTGAATATAAATGTAAAGATGGAGATGCTACTTGTGAAGAAATAATAAGTTATGTAAAAATAGTATCAGAAGACGGTAAACTTACTTTAAAGAAGAGAAATATAAATGGTACAAAGTATATACAACCAGCAGATCCATTTGATAGTAGTGTATCTATTTCTGGAACATGCCCATCAACTCTTTATGCTTATATGTCCAAAACAGAAATTGAAAACAACCCTTCTCAAGCATATGTTTATAAGATTTATGCGAGTGAGTCTGCAGCATCTACAAGACCAAATAAAGAGAAGTGTTACCATTTAGTAGAATCAAAGGTAGATGTAAATAAGACTTATACTTGTGATTATAAATGTAAAGATGGGGATGAAAAATGTAATAAACTTGTCAATAAATTTCAGCTTCAAATTGATCAGCAAAATAAAACAATAGAGGGATTAGGAGAATCTGTTTCGACTAATGGTACGTTAACTAAACATGTTTTTATAACAATCGATGAGTCACTTCCTAGAGAATGGTTTAATGAGAATAATGTAAATGCTAAATCTTGCCAGGATTTTTATGCCTGTATGTCTGGTGGAAGTGACAGCTCCTATGGGGGAACTGAGTATTATAATTTCTCATTTTATGCAGATTCAGCGTCTGCATCAAAACGTGCTAATCATGATGGTTGTTATACTGTGACATATGCGTCTAATAAAGCAGTTTTAAAACCAGAAGAGACTAATTATAAGTGTAAAACATTGGAGAATAAAGTATCTGGCATACAAAATTTATATATAGAAATTAATTCTCTTAAGGCGAGGGGACAATCTACCGGTAAACAATATCAAGAGTTAAGCCAAGAAAAACAAGTATTAAATAAATTTTGTGATGGAGCATTTTCTTCTTTCAATTATAATAATGATTGTGTTCAAGAATGCATTGATGTAGATCAGAAATTAGCAGAGTTAAAAAATAAGTATGAAAACTGCAAATTAGATGCAGAAGGAAATTGTATAGATGATGGTAGTAATAATGCTAAATGTGGATTATCGGCAAGATTAGCAAACTGGATAATGAAATTTGTAAACTGGATGAGATATATAGTACCAGTACTATTAATACTACTAAGTGTATTAGATTTTATTAAAGCAATCGCAGCAGATAGTGAAGATGAGATTAAGAAGGTAACAAGTAAGTTTGTAAAAAGGTTAATTGTTGCAGTTATTATATTCTTAGTTCCACTATTGTTAGAATTCTTACTTGGAATATTTGGAATTCCAACTAATGATTTCTGTTTATAGAGCTTTTATATAATTAGCAAAGAAAAACTATTTATTAAATAGTTTTTTTTTGTTATAATAGTGTAGGAGGGGCATTCTTATGATGGATCATATTGTACAAATTTTAAGAACATTGTTTTTTAATATTGACAGGGTTGTCTATGAAGGTGTAGGTGCGGTATATGACCTATTACTTACGATATCACGTGCCACTATTTTAAACTCTGAGACAATAGAGGGTTTTTATGGTAGAGTATATGCCCTTATTGGAATTTTTATGTTATTTAAAATTAGTTTTTCACTAATTACATATATTTTAAATCCAGATGAATTTGTGGATAAGGAGAAAGGTTTTTCTTCAATTATTAAAAGAGTAATTATCTCTTTAGTAATGCTTGTAATTGTTCCTTATGGATTTAAAGAAGCATATGCATTACAGGCAATTCTTTTAGAAGATAATACTTTAGCGTCTTTAATCTTTGGTAATGTTAATAATAATTATCAAATAGACACAGCTGGAGAGAAAATGAAGTTTATTTTGATGTATACATTCTTCCAGCCGAACTATAACGGTTTATATGAAACGGAAAAAAATAATCAATTAGCTAGTTGTGCGATTACTTACCAGTATGAAGATAATGGAATGGTAAAAGAAACTGATGCTGGAGTATTTACTTTAAATAGTGAATGTTTTGGTGAATTAAAAGATGATTTATATAGTACTGATACGGATGGGACTTATGCTCATTTATGGGCTGAAGATAATCAAACAGACTTATATCAAACTTATGCACAAGGAATTGCTAGACAAAATTTCAATTTAATGTTTAAGCATGAAATTGCTATGTTAGAAAAGAAGGGTTCAAAAAGTGTTTACTTTGTAGATTATATGTTCCCTTTAAGTACAGCAGTTGGTGTAGCAGTATTATGGGTTTTATTAATGTTCTGTATCGATGTTGCTGTTAGAAGTGTAAAATTAGGATTTTATCAGTTAATTGCTCCAATACCAATACTTTCTTATATTGATCCAAAGTCAAAAGATGGAATGTTTAATAAGTGGTTAAAGCAATGTGGAACTACTTATGCAAGTTTATTTATTAGGTTATTAGCGTTATACCTAGGAATATATTTAATTTCTGCTCTTACTTCTTCAGGAATTCAAGATGTAGTAACAGGAGAAAGAATAAGTTCTTGGTGGGTATTTATCTTTGTAATTATTGGTGTATTAATGTTTGCTAAACAATTACCAAAAATATTAGAGGATACTCTTGGATTTAAAGGAACTGGAGACTTTACTCTTAATCCACTTAAGAAGTTAGAAGATGGTATGATAGGTGGAAAAACAATTAAAAGAGTAGGAAGTACTGCTGCTGCAGTAGGAGTAGCTGGAGGTCTTGCTTTAGGAGCCAATGCATTAACTGGATTTACTACGAATAAAGGTCTTGGTAGATTTAAAGGTATTACTAGTGGTTTAGCAGGTGGATTTAGTGCCATGGGTAGAGCAGCTGTTGGTGGTATGAAAGGTGAAAAGTTTGGTAAAAACTGGGCATCTTCTTACGGAGCAGCAATGCAAGCTAAACAATCACGTGCAGATAGAAAAGATGATCATGTAGGTTGGTTAGAAATGACTGGTGCAAAAATGCAACAAAAAATGGGATTACATACAGCAGGAGAGAAAGCTAAAACAACAACAGAGGCTTTTAGTAATTTAGTAAAATTAAAAGATGAAGCAACTTCTATTGCAGATAAATCAGATGGAACAATAAAGACCTTATTAAAACAAAAAGAAGCTTATGCATCCTGGGACGCAGCATCTTCCGTTGATAAAGAAAGTTATTACCAAGGTGATGTTCCAGATCCAACAACTGGAATGATGAGACGTGTTTATGATGAAGATGCTTATCAAGCTGCTGTTGATAAAGCAATAGCTACTAAGGCTGAGAGAATGAAGCAATATGATGATCAAATTGATGATGCTAGAGCATCTTATTTCCAATCTCAAGGTGCGGATACTGCAATAGGTCAAATATATGCTCAAATGAATGACATAATAAAGGATAATGATGCAGCTATTTTACAAGCATTAAAGGATACTAAAGCAAAATTAAGAGATGCTAGTGGAGAAGTTGTAAAACGTGGTGGTGTAGAAGTACTAATAGCTGATGAAATTGCAGCTGGACATATGACTTTAAAAGATATAGCTAAAACACAAATTAAAGAAATGGGTACGGCAGGAATTAATGCTAAACAAACATATGAGCAAAGTAAAGGTACAAGACATGCTCAAGATGTTGATAAGTATGCTCAGAAAAAAGGTCAAAAATAATAAAAAGGGTGTGATAAATAATGAATCAACAATTTTTAATACCAGCCAATTCAAAGAAGTCTATGCTTAAATTTGGTTTATTTAATGATGTAGATTTGTGGTTGTTTATAATTGGGATAGGAATTTCACTATTTTTGCTGATGATACTTCCAGTAGATCAATTGCTATATGCTATTATAGCAATTTCTCCTGGTTGTATCTGTGGTTTCTTAGTGTTACCAATACCAAATTATCACAATGTTAGAACGTTTATTAGAATAGCGTTTGAATTTTATACAACTAGACAACATTTTGTATGGAAAGGATGGTGTTTCAATAGTGGCAAATTCGACGACGAGAAGTAAGTATACGGAAGATGATATTCCAGTAAAAAGTATTACAAATGGTCTTATTATATTAGATAATGGGCAAAAGGTAACTGGCGTTAAGATTATGCCTAGAAATATCTTTATCCTTGATTCAGGAATGCAGAATGCAATTATTACAAATTTAAAGACAGTTTATAATGTTATTGATTTTGAATTTTGGATTGTTGTTGCTGATAGACCAGTAGATATTAATGTTTATTTATCACAATTACAATTACTATATAATTCAACTACTGATCCAGCACGTAGAAAGATTATTAATGATGATATTAATAAGGCTAATATGTTTACAAATAATAATGTAGTTGATACTGAGTATTTCTTATTATTTAAGGAAAAAGATGGTGAGTTAATTAATAAGAGAATTAGAAATCTAATTAATAACTTTGCTAATGCTGGTTTAACAGCATTTCAAACTACGAATGATGATTTAAGAATGATTTTAGATAATTTCTTAAATGGTGGTATGACTACTGAGTTTGGGACGGTGTTATCATGATGGATGTTAGAAGCCAAATTGCTCCTAAAGGCTTGGAGTTTAAACCTGCAGAGTTTGTTATTAGTGATAAGCATGCAACTATTTTAACTGTTATTGGTTATCCAAAGTATATTTATCCTGGATATTTATCTTCATTAACATCTATGTCAGGTATTAAGTTAGTTATTAAGAATATTCCGTTACCATTTAGTTCTATCCAAAAGATGTTGAATAAAGAGATAGCGGATTTAAAGCAAAGATATCAAGATGAACGTGATAGAACAATTCAAGAAAGAATAAGACAAGATTATGATTCTTTGGAAGTATTTATTTCTGAATTGGCGGCAAGTCAAGCTAAAATTTATGACTTTCAAATGCATATTATGATAACTGCTAATTCTCAAGATGAATTAACTGTTAGAAAATTACAAGTAAGAAATTATTTAGAAGCTATGGAAATGAAGGCTATTCCATTACGTTTTGAACAGGAAAAAGTATTAAAGTCTATGCTTCCTATTTATCCAAAGCAAGATATAGAGGATAGAATTGGTACCCCAATTCCAGCACCTACTATTGCTGCTATGTATCCATTTATTTTTGATAGTATTAAAGATCCAGGGTTAGCAACTCTACTTGGTGTAGATTTCTCTGGTGGAGTTATTCTATTTAATCAATTCTTATATCAAATTAAGAAAGAGCACAATAGAAATAATGCTAATATGATTATCTTAGGTACTTCTGGTAGTGGTAAATCTACTGCTGCTAAGTTATTACTTAGAAGTCATTTACGCAATAGTAATCAAGTTGTTGTAATAGACCCAGAAGGTGAATTAGAAGATATGTGTCATCTTTATGGGGGAGACTTTATCAGTTTAGGTAAGGGTGGAGAATTTGGTATGATAAATCCACTTGAGGTAGTTATGGATGCTGATGAAGAAGAAATTAAACAAGGTTTAGGTTACACAACCTTAACTAGAACTTTACAATCCGTTAAGGCTTTCTTGAAATATTATGATCCTTCTGTTGAAGAGGATGTTACTAATATGTTTAGTGAAATATTGCAAGAAACTTATAGACGTTTTAGTATTAATTTTGACACAGATTTTACAAAGTTAACAGCTAGAGATTATCCAACTTTAAAAGATGTTTATGCAACTATTAAAGGTAAAATATTATCTATGCCAGAAAGAACTCAAGAACGTGATGTTTTGGAGAAATTAGAATTAAAGATTAGACCATTAATTAAAGAGCTTAGATATTATTTTGATGGACATACAACGATTAAGCCTAATAGTGACTTCATGGTATTTAATATTAAAGAATTAATGAATTCTGATACGAATATTAGAAATGCTTTATTCTTTAACGTTCTTAAATTTGCTTGGAGTTTAACACTAGATCCAAGACGTAATACTGTATTAATGGTTGATGAGGCGCATGTATTACTTAGTAATCAAAATGCTTTGGGTGCTGATTTCTTAGCACAAATCCAAAGACGTGCTCGTAAATACAATACTGGAACAATTATTATTACACAACAACCAACTGACTTCTGTGATCCAGCTGTATTTGTTCAAGGTAAGGCTATTTTTGATAATGCTTCTTACTATTTAGCAATGGGATTAAAGAAACAGGCTGCTGAGGATTTAGCAAAATTAATTGATTTAAATGAGAGCGAAATAGATAGTATTAAGAGATATGGTCAAGGAGAAGCATTATTTGTATGTGGTTCTAGACGTATGAGAATTAATATTATAGCAACAGATGAAGAATTGGAATCTTTCGGTAAAGGCGGAGGATTATAATAAACCATAGTAGGTGGGTGATTCTATGAATGAAAGAGATAATGCCAGAAACAATAACGATGAGAGATTACACTCATCGTTATCGTCTTCTGTAAAAGAAAGAGCAATGGAAAATGAGGGAAATCAATTACAAGTAGCAAGAGAAAAACATGAAGTACTTCCTCAAAATCTAAGTTCTAATGGGAATATAGCAGCACCTCGTGGTGGAGGAATTCCTAATAAAAATAGTATTCATGCTAATGCAAACGGAATTCCCAATAAGAATGTATTGCCATCTAAAGGTGGAATTAATACGCCAAGTGGGAATACCTCTTCGCCTAAAACAGCCACAGGTAATCCTATTTCTGGAAAAGATAATACCAATGCTAGAGGACAGTCTTTAAAAAATCAAATTGCTTCTAAAGGATTACAGGCTATGGGTGTTCCTAAGCAGATAAGTGATAGTGCTGTTAATTCCAAAATAGGAAAAAAAGCTATGGGAATGGCAATGAATCCAGCTGCAGCAGCATTAGGTGGCCTTAAAAATGCGGGTAAGAGTGAAGCAGAGAAAGATGCTGCTGAAAAAGAGGAAGAAGAAGAAGAAAAGGAAAAAAGAACTGGTCAGATCTCTTTACGTGTTCCTTTAAAAGTAAAGTTGATTCTTTTCTTAGCAATTTTACCATCATTTACGTTTATTATTTTATTTATTTCTATTATTGGCTCCTTTGTTGCTGATAAAAATACATTTGCTATTTATGTAGGAACTTTAGTATCTGGAGGTGGTGCTGATACTGCTAGAGAATTAGTTCAGATTCGAAATGAACTTGTAGGAACAGGAATATATGATGAAGTAGGAATGGGAAATGGTACTGCTGAAGACTTTTATAATAGAGCACAAAATCTAGGAAATATATTTGAATATTTTGAATGTAAAACGGAAGAAGAATGCCTTAATCGTGATGAGGTAAAGTTTTATATTAAAGTAAATGATATTGCTACTAGATATAAAAGAAAATATCATGTAACTCTAGATTGGGAATTATTAATGGCAACTGCCCTTAGTACTGATTTAGATGTTAAAGATATGTTTGTATCATTTTTAAATGAATACAATTATGATGATGTTGAAAAGTATAATATTTTAATGAATCTAGATTGGGATTATGATTATAAGAGAATTCCAGGATATGCATATTTAAAGGATAATGATTATCATTATGATTTACAGATTTTAGCAAAGAATATGGTTACCAAAACAACTACGCAAACTTGTTCTAAAACTGTTGTTAATAGTGATGGTAGTACATCTGTTGTAGTTACTAAAACACAAACTGATACAGATGTTGAAGATCAATACTTGCAACCAGGAGAACAATATTATCTACAGTGTGATGCAGGAGAATCTTATGATATTTCTAGTAATTATAAGTTAGATTTAGAAAAATATGATGAATTTTTATTAGAGTATATTGAGCATAAAATGTATTTGCCAAGTGGAGAAGAATATAATGGAGACGATCCTAATTCTAATAACAATTATAATGGGGATAATGGAGAGATTAATACTCCTTATCAAGAAGGTAATAGTTTAGCTGAAAATATGGTTAATTTAGCACTATCTCAAAAGGGAATTAAAGGTACTCCTAATAAATTTACAAAATGGTTAGGACCAATTAGTGGTTATGCTGATGGGGGATATTCTTATCCATGGTGTGCTACATTCGTATCTTGGGTAATTGCTAATACAAGTTATGAAGGGACTTCTTTAAAGAGTATTATTTCTTTTAAATCTGCCTCTACTGGAGGATGGGCTAGACATTTTAGAGATTCTAGCAATTTACAGTTCCAACTTAGTCAGCACTATGGAGGAACTTATAAACCAAAACAAGGGGATTTGATTTTATTTACATGGGCAAGTAACCCTAATCAATTTAATCCAAATGATTTATCAAAAGGTTTTTCTCATATTGGAATAGTAACTGGTTCAGATGATACTTATGTATATACTATAGAAGGAAATACTAGCAATATGGTAGCAGAACGTAAATATAAATTAAATTCTAGAGATATTGATGGCTATGGTGTTTGGTATTAGGAGGGATATTATGAAAAAAAATATGATAATTTTATTGCTTTCTATTATCTTTCTTTCAGGTTGTAGTAGTCAATATAATTTAAAAGTTACTTCAGATGGAATAGAGGAAAATATTTTTTTAGAAATAGATAAAAGTTTAATAGTTGATACACCAATTTCTAGTGAAGTAGAACCAGATGATCAAATTACTCCTTTTCTAACAGGAGACTCTTATCCATTAGTAAGTAGTACATCTAAAAAATATGCTAAAGAAGTAACTGGAGATGCAAGTAATTATTATGTGAAATTAGATTATAAATTTAATTCTGAGGAATATAAAAATTCAACAGTACTGAATACTTGCTTTCAAAATCATGAGTATAAAAATGAGAAGGATTATTATGAAATCAAATTGAGTGGTACATTTTATTGTTTACATAATTCTCCTATTGAAATTAATGTAACTACACCAAATGTAGTAAAAGAAAATAACGCAGTTAAAAAAGGAAATGTATACACATGGACTATTGATGATACTAATGTAGATAATGTAGATATTTCTATTAAAATATTAAAAAAGACAAAAGTAGCACATTATTTATCAATGGGACTTTTAGCTATTTTAGTGATAGTAATTGTAATTGGTGGTATTATCATTTCTAAAAAATTATCTAATAGAAAAGACATTAACGAAATATAGTGGGGTGTTTTATGAAAAAACGAATGGAGAAATTACTAATTCTTAATATTTGTATTTGTTTATTTTTGTTCCCAATTGCTAATGTTTTTTCTTATGAATACGTAAAAGAAGAGAATAAAACATCTGTCGAATTAAAAAGACATGAAATCTATACATTGAGAGATACTTATCAATATATTATGGGTGAAGATGGATCATCTATCATTTCTAATTATGGTGGTGTCTGCAGTATGGTTACAGTTGAAGGATCTGGAACTTATACTTTAGATGAGTATGTAGCTGGTGTTGTAAAACATGAAATAGGATCAGAATCAGATAATCCAGAATTATTAAAAGCACAAGCAGTAGCTGCTAGATCCTATGTTATTGCAAGTCGAGGCGATAAGTTAGACTGTACAGTTACTAATAGTCAGAGCTTTCAAACATTTTCTGAAATAGATCCTAATAATGCTAGTGATCGACCATTTATTGAGGCTGCAGAAGCAACAACTGGACAAGTTGTTATGCGAAATGGAAAAGTTGCTTTAACACAATATTTATCTTATCCTAATGCTGTTTTTTATACAGAAGTAAATGGTAAATGGAAGATTAATTTTCAAAAGTTTAGTGATGATTCAAGTACAGCATGGACATGGGAAGGTCCATCGAAAGCAGAAGTATTAGCGGCTAATAATTGGGCCTCTAGTAGTGGAGCTCCATCTACTACTCATCATTTTGGAATGAGTCAAACAGTAGCTGGATGGATGGCAAGAAATGGAAAAACTTATCAAGAAATTATAGAAATCTTTTATGGGTCTAATAATTCTTCTTTGGAAACTCTTCCAGATGGAGATTATGTAGGACCAATAGAATATGTTGATTCAGATTTTGGTGAAATAAGATATTGGAATCAAACAGATTACAAAAGTTATTATTATTCATCAAATGCCAGTACACCACAATATAAAGGATCTAAAGGAAATTGGGCTACTATTTCCAGTCATGGATGTGGACCTACAGCTTTAGCAATTGTTTTATCAAGTTTTGAAAATAGAGATATTAGTCCAATTACGACAACACAACAAGTATGTCAAGCTGGTGGTTGTACTAGTGGAGGATCTTATTATTCTACTTTAAAAGTAATCGCAGAAAAATATGGTTACCAAGGAGAATTTGTTGCTAAGGGAGGAAATTATTCGAAAGTTACTAATGCCCTTGCAAGTGGAAACTCTTTAGTTATTGTATTAATGGGTCCAGGTGAATTTACTACTGGAGGACATTATATTGTTCTAACGGGAACAAAATCAGATGGAACAGTATCTGTTGCTGACCCAGCAAGTAGAAAAAGAACAGAGAAAAAATGGTATTCATTTAATCTTATTGTAGAACAAATGCAACCAAGTGGATTCTTAATAATCACAAAATAGGAGGAAATATGAATAAGAAAATATTTTTAATATTTATTGGTTTACTCATTTTATGTAGTGGTTGTACAGCTGAATATACATTAACTGTTCATGATGATTTTAAAGTGACAGAGTCATTTACTGCTATGGAGGATGCTGATTTTTATAATCAATATAAAAGTTCATCTGTTCAAAAAGTAATTGGTTTTATCTTAGAACCTAATTTAGAATATTTAAATAGTAATAAATATCAAGTAGATCAGATTATTAATAAAAAAGATGCTGGAGTTAAAGTAGAAAAAACTTACGATAGTATTACAGACTTTAAAGAAAAGTCAGAAGTAACAAAACAAATTGCTAATGATTGGTCTTATGTAGATAATGGAGATACTATTACATTAAGTATTAAAGGTGTTTTAAATCAGGATGAACAAGATCAAGATGGTAGATATGTAATTGATAATTTAAAGATTAATATTGTAGTTCCATTTGAAGTAACTAATCATAATGCAGATAGTAGCAATAATAATACTTATAGTTGGACTTTAGATGAAGAGAATAATGAAAAAGAACTAACAATAACTTTTAATAAGAAAAAAAAGGTTGACAAAGGTGAGGAACCTCCGTATATTATATTTGGTATTATTATTGTAATTGTATTAATTATCGGAATTGCCATATATAGTATTATTGAAAGTAATAAACATAGAAATAATTTAGATGATTAGATAGAAGGTGACAGTGTGAAACTAAAATTTAGAGCAGATGCAAAAGATATGGCTATCTTTTTAGGATTTTCCGCTTTGGTATTTATTTTAATTTGTTTAGCAGTATCTAATGTAGGGTTATTTATTGCTGAAAATGAATTTGCTGGATTTACCATTATACCAGCGATAACAAGATATTTACCTTTTACAGTTATGTTGTTTATTATAGCTATTATCGCAATGTTTATGAGTGTTCAATCTTGGTTCTTTGATAGAGAAGAAGGGATTGGAATTCAAATTGGAGAGAAGAAAGAAAAGAATTATTCTAGATGGGCTAAAGATAAAGAAATTCAACATAGTTTAGATGTAGTAGCGGTTGATCCTTTAGCACCTAAAACAGAAGCTGCAGGTATTCCACTTATTATGACTCCTAAAAAAGTTTGGGTAGATAATGGTGGTTATCATAACTTGGTAATAGGTTCTACTGGTGCTGGTAAAACACAAACTACTGTATTACCAATGGTAAATTTACTTGCTAAGCACGATGAATCAATGATTATTACAGACCCTAAAGGTGAAATTTACGAACTTACTTCTAATTATTTAAAGAGTTTAGGATATAATATTGTATTACTTAATTTCCGTGATCCACAACAAGGAAATAGTTGGAATCCAATGTATTTACCTTATTCTTTATATAAAGATCATAAAATAGATAAATCAATAGAGTTACTTGAGGACTTAGCTGCCAATATCCTAAAGGATCCATCTGCCAAAGGGCAAGATCCATTCTGGGAAAATACGTCAGCTGACTACTTTTCAGGTTTATCATTCGCTTTATTTGAAGATGGTGATGAATCTCAGATTAACTTAAATAGTATTAACTTAATGACTACTATTGGAGAAGAAAAGCTAGCCAATACTACTTATATTAAAGAATATTTTAGTTTTAAGGATCCAGCAAGTACAGCTTATATTAAAGCATCTTCTACATTGATGGCTCCAAATGAAACGAAGGGTTCCATTCTATCTGTATTTAAACAAAGAGTTCAATTATTTGCCTCTCGTACAAATTTATCAGAGATGTTAGCAAATAATGACTTTGATATGCGTGATATTGGTAGAAAGAAAACAGCAGTATTTATTGTTATTCAAGATGAAAAAACGACATACCATACCTTAGTAACAATATTCTTAAAGCAATGTTATGAAACACTTATTTCAGTAGCACAAGAGTGTGGAGGAAAATTACCACATAGAACAAACTTTATTCTAGATGAGTTTGCGAACATGCCTCCACTTAAAGATGTTACAACCATGGTTACAGCAGCTCGTTCAAGAAATATCCGATTTACTTTTATCATTCAGAACTTTTCACAGCTTTATGAAGTTTATGGAAAAGAAAATGGAGAAACTATTAAAGGTAACTGTGGTAACATTGTTTATTTAATTAGTACAGAGTTAAGCGCTTTGGAAGAAATTAGTAAGATGTGCGGTGAAGTTAAATCAAAAGAAAAAGAGAAAACTACATCCACTCCTCTTGTTACGGTTAGTGACTTACAGCGTATGGAGCAGTGGCACACAATTATCTTACGTATTAGAACAATGCCATTTAAAACAAAATTAACTCCAAATTATCAAATGGATTGGGGACATAATTTCCCTAAAGCAGATTATCCTCAAAGAGAAGAGATTCCTGTTAAAACATTTGACTTAAAGAGCTATGTTGAAAAAAGAAGAGAAGAGAAAATTAATAATTTATTAGGTAATACTGGTGCGGGAGGACCAACTCCACCAATACCAAATCCAGTAACAGGTTTACCAATGCCAACAGAACCTTTTGGAGCAGGTACTTCAGCTAATCCATTTTCAATGAAACCGCCAACTCCACCTACAACAAAACCCGCAAAACCAGCAGGTGGTGGAATTAACGTAGAAGATTTAGTAAAGAGAATAGATGCTAAAATTGCGGAATTGGAAGAGGAAGAAAAGAAAGAAAAAGAAGCAGAAAAAGCAAAAGAAGAAAAGAAGGAAATTCCTTCAGCAACACCTGCTTCAATTGAACCCAAAAAAGAGGAAATTCCAAAACCAATACCAAAACCAACAATTGAAGTTAAACCAACTCTTCCAGAAGTACCAACAGTTCCAGAACCTTCAGTTCCAAAACCTGAGATATCTGGAGTAATGGATAAACCAAAAATTAGTGATGATGAATTCTTTGATGACTTCTTTGGAGATGATTAATTAGGTATAGTAAAAACCATTGAAAAAATAATGATTTCAATGGTTTTCTTTTGCTTAACTTTATATAACTTGCTATGAATTTGTATACGTAATACACACACAATACACACGTAATACACACTTTTTTCATATTTTTCAAATTTTGTGATATAATGAAGGTGGGTGATAGTATGCTTTATTTTTGGACATTTTTAATTATAGTTTTAACAATTATAGAGGCTGCAACAGTAGAATTAGTTACAATATGGTTTATAGCAAGTGCTTTAGTTTCACTTATATTATCTATATTTGTAGATAATTTAGTAGTACAGTTTGGTGTATTTGTTATATTAGGAGTAGTTTTACTGGTTACAACAAGACCAATTCTGATAAAATTTTTGAAACCTAAAAATGAGAAAACGAACTTAGATCGTGTAGTAGGTGGAAAAGCGATTGTAACAGAGGATATTTTACCAGATGAAAAAGGTGAAGTTAAAATAGATGGAAAAAGATGGACTGCTATTTCTAAAGAAAAACTTGTAAGTGGAACATCTGTTAAGGTACTAAAAATAGATGGTGTAAAATTACAAGTAGAAAAATGGGAGGATTAGGATATGGAAATATTATTCGTTATTTTGGTATTAGTTTTAGTAATTGTAATACCAAGTGTAAAAATAGTACCACAAGCAAGAGTATATGTTATTGAAAGATTAGGTTCATACTATAAGACATGGCATAATGGATTACATTTTAAAATACCATTTGTTGACAGAGTTTCTAATGATGTAACATTAAAGGAAATTGTAAAAGATTTCGCACCACAACCAGTTATTACAAAAGATAATGTTACAATGCAAATTGATACTGTAGTTTATTTTCAAATTACAGATCCAAAATTATATACTTATGGAGTAGAAAATCCAATTAGTGCAATTGAAAATTTAACAGCAACTACATTACGTAATATTATTGGTGAATTAGAATTAGACCAAACATTAACTTCAAGAGATATAATTAATGCAAAAATGCGTTCTATTCTAGATGAAGCTACTGATCCATGGGGAATTAAAGTAAATCGTGTAGAAGTTAAAAATATTATTCCACCAAGAGATATTCAAGAAGCTATGGAAAAACAAATGCGTGCAGAACGTGAAAGACGTGAAAAAATTCTTCAAGCAGAAGGAGAAAAGAAATCTAGTATCTTAATTGCTGAAGGTGAAAAAGAAAGTGCTATTTTAAGAGCTGAAGCTAATAGAGAATCTAAAATAAGAGTAGCAGAAGGTGAAGCAGAAGCGTTATTAAAATTAAAGCAGGCAGAAGCAGAAAGTATTCGTTTATTAAAACAAGCTGAGGCTGATGGAATTGATATGTTAAAGAAATCTGGGGCTGATGAAGCGGTATTACGTTTAAAGAGTTTTGATGCTTTAGCAAAAATGGCTAATGGTCAAGCAACTAAGATTATTGTTCCAGCTGAACTTCAAGGAGTAGCAACTTTAGGAACAACTTTATCTGAAGTAATTGATAAAAAACAAAAGTAAAAAGAGAAAATTCTGATTTGCAAAAATTGGAATTTTTTTCCATAAGAGGATAGGAGGGATATAATGGAATATATCCTTATAGGATTAAATATAATTATTCTATTATTACTGATTGTTTTATTTGTAAAAAATAAAAATAACGAAAGTGTAGTAGAAAGAGTTTCTAAATTAGAAACAGATATTGTAAAAGAAATAAGTGACTTTAAATCAGAATTTAGTCGTGAGATACGTGATGATTTTGATACTACTAATGAAAAATTAGATAAACGATTACAACTTATTAGTGATAAAGTAAATGAACGATTAGATGAAAATTTTGAAAAAACGAATAGAACTTTTACTTCTGTATTAGAAAGATTATCAAAGATAGATGAAGCGCAAAAGAAAATTGATAGTTTATCTAGTGACATTATTTCCTTACAAGGAATATTAACAGATAAGAAAACAAGAGGTATATTTGGAGAAGTAAATTTAGAACATATTATGACTAATGTATTTGGAGCAAATAATAAAAAGATATATGAAATGCAACATTCCTTTAATAATGATACAATTGCAGATTGTGTACTATTCGCACCAGAACCATTAGGAACAATTGCAATAGACTCTAAATTTCCATTAGAAAATTATCAAGCTATGGTTAATAGAAAAAATAGTATTGATGCACGTACTAATGCAGAAAAGTTATTTAAAATAGATATGAAGAAGCATATAGATGCTATTAGCAGTAAATATATTATTCCAGGAGTAACTAGTGATCAAGCAATACTATTCTTGCCAGCAGAAGCTATATTTGCTGAATTAAATGCATACCATACAGAACTACTGGAATATGCTTATAAAAAAAGAGTATGGATTACGTCTCCTACAACTTTAATTAGTACACTTACAACGATTCAAATCATTATGAAGAATATGGAACGTGATAAGTATGCAGAAGTAATACACAAAGAATTGCAATTATTAGATGTAGAATTTAGACGTTATAAAGAAAGATGGGATAGACTTTCTAAAAGTATTGATGTTGTAAGTAATGAAGTAAAAGATATTCATACAACAACTGATAAAATAACCAAAAGATTTAATAGTATTAATCAAGTTGAAATGGGGGAAATAGATTATGAAGAAGAAGATTCTTCCGATTCTTAATATAATATTAATTATTAGTGCTATTGCAGTTAGTTTTTATTTAGCTGCTACTAGAGATACTAATATAGGATTAGTATTAAAAGATATTTCTATATTACTTACTATAACAGCACCTTATTGGATAGAAAAAATATTTAAAAAGAAATTATCACCAGTAGTAAAATTTATTTGTATCCTGTTTGTGTTCTGTGCACATTTTTTAGGAGCAACTGTTGAATTCTATAATGAATTTACTTATTATGATAAAATTACTCATACTATATCAGGAGTATTAACAGCACTACTTGCTATGATGCTTTTAAAACAAATAGGTATGTATGATGAAAATAGAATTTTCTTTAATGTTCTATTCATTATATCTATTACTTTGTCAGTAGCAGTATGTTGGGAATTTTTTGAATATTTTGGAAATATTATATTTGGGGGAGATGCACAGAGAGTTGCAAAAACAGGAGTAAATGATACTATGCAAGATATGTTAGTAGCCTTTATAGGATCTTTATTTGTATCTATTTTATATGTTATAGAAGAAAAGAAAAAACTAAATGGCATAGTAAAAAGTTTTATGAATGGAATGAATTAGGTAGCATGGCTACCTTTTTTAGTATCAGAAAAAGAAAAATTTTTAAAAGATTAATAATAGTAATTTTAGTTTAAAATTATATGTTTTTTTGGTATAATGAAATTAGGTGATACTATGAAAAAAAATATTTACTATTTTATTTTTTTTGTAGGTATCTTTTTTTTATTAAAAATAGATGCTTACGCTACTACTTGTAATTATAATATTAGTGGTTATTCAGATGATGACATTAATTGGACTTTAGATACTTCAAATGGAAAAGCAACTATAAAAAAGGCATTAGCGTCTTCTTTATATGATCGTGATGAAGAATTATTGAATTGGGATTCATCAGATTATCCATATAATACTAAAGAAAAAACTTCAAATGGATCTTGTCCAGAATATTTAATACAATCTATGGGAACTTACTGTGCTGGGATTGTTTGTACTATGACAAATAGAATGTTTGCAGCAGACAGTGCTACATTGAGTGCCATGTTATCAGAATCTTATGTTCAGGAAAAAACAAATAGGGAAGTTCATGTAATGCAGTTAGCTAAAAAAAGTAAAGTAAAAACAAATGGGAGTGCTTGTAAGTATAAAGGTGATTATACTAATGATTATTGGTTTTTTGAGGCAGATACTTCTGTAGATGTAACTTTAAACTATAATGGTAATGGGGAACTTTTATCAATAGATTCCAGTTTAAATACCAAATATTCTAATAATGTAATGGCATCTTATAGTTTATATAATGAAAAAATTGCAAATAATACTTGTAACTCGTCAATTGCAGTTTGTCAAAATAGTGCTAATTCAGATGATGAGCGTAGATTTCCTAATTATACTTTTTATTTAAGTGGTTTATATAAAACAAATGAAGATAAATATGACAGTGGTAATGATAGATGTATTTCATTTAATTTAAGTGATGATTCTACTGATAAAGATGGGAATAAAGTACAGTCTAGTGAAAATTGTGGAATTTATGATACTTTTTGGAATGAACTAGAAGCAACTGCTAAAAGCTATAAAAGTTGTTATGACTCAAAATCACAAGATTGTGGAACACACATGAAAAAATTCAATGATAGTCTACTAAAAATGCAAACATTTTGTGATGCTGCTTATCAGAGTATGACTTATACAGATAGTTGTGTAAGAAAGTGTGTAAAAGAGTTTGATATAAATTTAGCAGAATTAAAGCAAGAAAATGGTATTGGCACTTCGTCTAATAATGCTAAATGTGGATTATCAGCAAGATTAGCAAACTGGATTATGAAAATAGTAAACTGGATGAGATATATAGTACCAGTACTATTAATACTACTTAGTGTATTAGACTTTATTAAAGCTATAGCAGCAGATAGCGAGGATGAAATTAAGAAAGTAACAAGTAAGTTTGTAAAAAGGTTAATTGTCGCAGTTATTATATTCTTAGTACCATTATTATTAGAATTCTTACTTGGAATATTTGGAATTCCAACTAATGATTTCTGTTTATAATTATAAAAGGATTTATTATCCTTTTTTTCTTATTTATAGTATAATATAGTTGGTGATAGTATGGAAGAAGAAATATTAAAAATATTAAATGCAGAAAGAAGAGCTTTGGGTGTTCATGAATTAGAAACTATTATGAAGTTAGGTACAGCAGAGGATTTAAAAGAATTGCTAAAAGCTTTAAATCAATTAGAAATAGACACTAAGATATATCGTACAAAACATGGTAATTATATGTTATTTGAAGATAGTAATTCTAGAGTAGGAATATTATCTGTTACTTCTAAAGGTACTGGATATGTAATGCAAGAAAATGGTGAAGAGATAAAAGTCTATGAAGAACATTTAAACGGAGCAGTTCATAAAGATAAAGTAATTGTAAATATAATTGATAAAGATAAGTCGCCAATGCTAGGGGATGTAATAAGAATTGTTGAAAGAGGAGTAAAACAGATAGTAGGTACTGTTTACTATAAACATGGTAAGATATTCGTCAAACCAGATGACAATAAAATGAATAAAAATGTCAGAATTGATGTAAACTATCATTCAAATTTAGTAGACGGGCATAAAGTAATTGTAAAGTTATTATCTCCAACAAAGGATATAGAATATCGTGGTGAGATTATCAAAGTAATAGGACATATCAATGATCCAGGAATTGATATTTTATCAATTATGGCAAAATATAATATTAATGATGTATTTCCTGAAGATGTTCTAAAAGAAGTAGCTACCCTTCCAGAAAAGGTAACAGAAGAAGATATTCTAAAAAGAGTAAAAAATCCAAAACAGGATTTAAGAAATGAAATGATATTCACAATTGATGGAAATGATACTAAGGATATTGATGATGCTATCTCTATTCAGAAATTAGAGAATGGTCATTATAAATTAGGAGTCCATATTGCAGATGTTAGTTACTATGTAAAAGAGGATAGTGCACTAGATAAAGAGGCTGCTTTAAGAGGTACTAGTGTTTATTTAGCAGACCGTGTAACACCAATGCTTCCTCATGAATTATCTAATGGTATTTGTTCTTTGAATCCTAATGTAGATCGTTTTGCACTTTCTTGTATGATGGAAATTGATGAAGTAGGAAATGTTGTAGAGTATGATATTTTTGACAGTGTTATTCGTTCACGTATTCAAATGACTTATGAGAATGTAAATCTTATATTAGAAAAAAATGAAATACCAGCAGGTTATGAAGAATATGTTACTTCATTAAAATTAATGTCAGAATTAGCAAGTATTTTAAGAAAGCATAAAGAGAATAAAGGATATATTGATTTTGAAATAGAAGAAGCCAAAATTATTGTGAATGAAAAAGGTGACGCTATTGATGTTCAACTTAGAAATAGAGGAACAGGGGAAAAATTAATAGAAGACTTTATGATAGTAGCAAATGAAACTGTTGCTAGTCATTTCTATTATATGGACTATCCATTAGTTTATCGTGTTCATGGAGAACCAAGTGAAGAAAAAATGACTAATTTCTTACATTTAGTTAGTGTACTTGGATACCGTGTTCATGCAGATATGAAGAAGGTTACTCCAAAAACGATTCAAAGTATGCTAAATGAATTAAAAGATAAGAAGGAATATTATATTTTATCTAGTCAAATGTTACGTAGTATGCAAAAGGCTGTTTATGATACTACTAATATAGGTCACTTTGGATTGGCAAGTAAAATATATTGTCATTTCACATCTCCAATTAGAAGATATCCAGATTTAACAGTACACCGTTCTATTCGTAAATGTTTATTGAATGAAGCTGTTAGTGTAGAAACAATTAAAGCATGGCAATCAAAACTTCCTGCTTTAGCAGAGCATTCATCAGAAAGAGAGCGTGCTGCTGTTGATTGTGAAAGAGAAGTAGATGATATGAAAATGGCAGAGTATATGCTTAATCATATTGGTGAAGAATATAAAGGAATTATCACTGGAGTAATGAGCTTTGGGTTCTTTGTACAATTACCTAACATGATTGAAGGTTTAGTAAGAATAGAGGATATTAAAAATGATTACTATACTTATGATGAAAGTACATTCTCTTTAATTGGAAATCATAATAAAAGAGGATATCGTTTGGGTGACGAAGTAGAAGTTGTAGTAAAAGCAGCATCTAAAGAAGCTCATACAATAGACTTCGTATTAAAGGATGGTAGTAGAAATGAAAAAGAAAAGAAAAATAAAAAAGATTAAATGGATGAATGTTATTCTTGCTATTCTTACTCTTATTTTAATTGTAGTAGCAATTTATACTTTTTATCCAAGAAATAATAAAGCAACTGTAGAACCAGATGATAGTAGTAATTCTAATGAAGTAAAAGAACCAGAGCCTGCTCCAGAACCACAACCTAAGAAGATGTCTTTAGTGATGGTTGGGGATGCATTAATTCATGGAGCAGTCTATTTAGATGCGCAAACAGGTGCAGGAAAATATGATTTTACAAGAATGTTTACTTATATTTCTCCAATTATTCAAAATTATGATTTACGTTACTATAATCAGGAAAGTATTATAGGTGGGGGAGCTCCACAACATTATCCAAGATTAAATACACCAGATGCTTTTGGAGAAAATTTAGTAAGTATTGGTTTCAATATGGTTAGTTTAGCAAACAACCATACATTAGATAAAAATGAATCAGGTGTTTTGCACTCTAATGAGTTTTGGGCAAAACAGGAAGGTGTGATTAAGACAGGAACTTTTAATTCTTGGGAAGAAAGGGATACTATTCCTATCTATGAGCAGAATGGAATAAAGTATTCATTTCTTTCTTACACGATGATGACTAATGGTTTAAAGACACCAACTGGAAAAGAATATTTAGTGAATGTTTATTCAGAAGAATTAGCTAAAAAAGATATTACAAAAGCAAAAGAACAAGGCGCAGAAGTAATTATAGTAGCAATGCATTGGGGAGAAGAATATACTCATGTTCCAACACAAAGTCAAAAGGATGTAGCAGAGTATTTATCTAGTTTAGGAGTAAATTTAATAATTGGATCTCATCCCCATGTTATTCAGCCAATTGCTTACGTAAATGATACATTAGTAATTTATTCTCTTGGAAACTTTATTTCTGCTCAAAAGGTATTAGGACTAGAAAAAATAATTGGTTTATTAGTAGGTCTTGATATTGTAGTGGAACCAGATTCTAAAGTACACTTTGAAAATATTAATAAGGAATTACTTTATACTTATTATAATAATTATAATAAAGATTTTAAAGTAATACCATTTAGCGAGTTAACAGATTCTATATTAAAGAATCATGAACAAATAAATCAACAATACAGGGAGATTTTAGACAGAGAGGTATAACATGGAGATTACAAATAGAAAAGCAAGATATGATTACGAAATAGAAGATACTTATGAAGCAGGAATTGTTTTAAAAGGTACAGAAATAAAATCTATTCGTAATGGTAAAGCACAGTTAAAAGATAGTTATGCAATTTTAAAAAATAATGAAGTATATCTATTAAATATGCATATTAGTGCTTATGAAAAAGGAAATATTTTTAATCATGAAGAAACACGTACTAGAAAACTTTTGCTACATAAAAAGGAAATATTAAAAATACGTGATAAGATTAATCAAGAAGGATATACGTTAATTCCAATGAAGGTATATTTTGTAAAAAATCATGCAAAGGTATTATTAGGTATAGCCCGTGGAAAGAAAAATTATGATAAGCGTGAGACTATTAAAAAAAGAGATGTTGAAAGAGAATTAAGACAACAGAGCAAGTATTCTTAAAAAACACTTGCATTCAATAAAAAAATATTATATACTTAGATTGTAAGACTAGACGAAAGGGAGTGTTCTTAAATGCAAATTACATCTGTAAATGTCAAAAAAATTGACAAAGAAGAATCTAGAATGAAAGGGATCGCTTCTGTATTAATCGACGACTGCTTTGCAGTTCGTGATATCAGAATCATCGAAGGTAATGATGGTTTATTCATCGCTATGCCAAGTCGTAAGAATGCAGAGGGTGAATATCATGATATAGCTCATCCAATTAATTCAGAAACAAGAAAAATGTTCGAAGATGCTATATTTGAAGCTTACAATAAAGAAGAAGAATAAAACTCGAAAGAGTTTTTTTTCATATCCAGATAACTTGTACATATATATAAGTAGGAGGTATCTATGGATAAAGAAATTGCATCTTTTAATCATAATATAACAATTACAGAAAGAAAAAATATTGTTATTAGTGGAGTAAAAAAAATAGAGAATTTTGATGATCAAGAATTTCTCCTTGAAACTACAATGGGATATTTATTAATAAAAGGAAAAGAATTAGAAATTATAAAATTAGATACTTATCAAGGTAATGTTTCTATTAAAGGACATTTCGATAATCTAAGTTATACAGAAAGTACCAAGAAAGATAAAGATGATTCCTTTTTAGCAAAGTTATTTAAATGATACCACTATCTATTCAAATTAAAATTATTTTCTATTCTTTTTTCTTTGGTATTTTCTTTTTTTTAATGTATCAATTAGTAAAAAAGGCGATTTATTGTCAAAATACTTTTTTTCGTATAATTAATACTTTTAGTTTTATTCTATTATTAACTCTTCTTTATTTTTTAGGATTAGAATATATTAGTGATGGAATTTTACACATTTATTCACTGTTTCTAATTATGGCAGGATTTGTATTTTCAAGTATGATTGCAAGAATTAGAAAAAAATGATAGAATGAATATGGTGATGGTATGGCAAAAAAGAAGAAAAAAAGACAAATGACCACTAGGGGAAGATTAATTATTTTTGGACCCATTTGTATATTATTAATGGCAAGTTTTGTTTATACCATGTTTTCTTATACTACAAGTTTATATAAATTACAGCAAGAGAGGAAAAAGCTAGAGGCAGAATATTTAAACTTACAAGAAATGGCAGATGATTTAAAGACAGAAATTACAAAGTTACAAGATCCTGAATATTTAGCAAAGTTTGCTAGAGAGCAGTATTCTTATTCTAAAGAAGGGGAACTGATTATTAAGTTAAATGAACATCATGAAGAAATAGCTGCTCAGGAAGAAAAATTAGAATGGGATCAGAAAATGGTAGCCATATCGATTGGCGTTATGGCTTTGATATTTATATATATATTAATTAGAAGTACGAAAAAAAAGAAATCTGCATGATTTCTTTTTTTAAGCTTTTAGTTCTTCTAAAATACTTTTTTTCTCTTTTCTTTCTTCGTATAGTTCTTTCTTAGGATATTTCTTAATAATAGCTACCATACTAGATGGAAACTTTTTAATTAATTTATTATATTCTTTTGAAATATCATTGTAATATTTTCGAAGTGCAACTATCTCTGATTCTGATTCCATTAAATTAATTTGTGTTTTTACATACCCTTCGTTTTCTTTTAATTTCTCATACTTTTCAGCATAGGCTTGAAATTCTTCGATGGCTGGATATAATTGTTTATCAAGTTCTATATTAGATAGTTTTTGTGATCTAAGACTAACAACAGTAGGGAGGATTGTTTCTGTTTCTTCTTCTGTCACTTCTTTAATAAAGTCTGTGGCTTTATTTAGTAAATCAAATCTTTTTCTTAAAACAGAATCAATACTTACTTCAGCTTCGTTAATGCGAATAATATGTTCTTGAAAATGATTATACCCAAGCAAGAACAAAAGTGAAATTACACATATAACTAAAAAGATTGCTCCAAGTACTATACCTACTACCATGTTATCACCAAAATCATTATAGCAAATTTCACTTTTTTTTACAAGATTCTATATGTTTGGATAGAAGATATCACTAGTATTAATTTGTTCATCAAATTTGATGTAGTTTACATAGATTAAGAGAAGTAAATACCAGTTTCCAGTTGTAGGGTCACTAAGTATAATATGGTCTTTTCCAGATTGTTCGATTACTCCTTTAAAAACTCTGTCTTTCCATTCTAAAGAATCTGCAAAAGACATATAAACTTCTACTTTTTTCCCTCTATTTAAACGAAGAATATTTTCAACATAAGATTGTTCATTTAGTGGTGGTGTTGTTTGATAGGGAGAAATATTTTGGAAGTTATTATTATTCATATAATCATCCTTTCTTTTAAAATATATTTCCATAAAGTGAGAAATATGATATAATGACACTAGAAATATTGTGAGGATGATAATATGAAGAAGGTAACAATACTGTTATGTATTTTAATGATTAGTTTTTTTGCAGTTACTTCTGTATCTGCTGATTATGAAATGTTAGATGGTGAAGGCGGAGGAACTACAGAAACAAATCCTGATTATGTATCTTGCGGTTCTGCTACTGGTATACCAGCTCCTATTCCTACCTTAACTAGTGTTGCCTATACATTACTTATAGTAGCAACCCCAATTATTTTGATTGTTTTTAGTATAATTGCTTTAGTGAAGGCAATTACTGCTGGGAATGCGGAGGATATTAATAAGGCCAAAAATAAGTTAATAAAGAAATTTATAACTACTGCCATTGTATTTTTTGTAGCTGGTATTGTTCAATTTGTTATTACAAAAGCTGCAGATAGTAGTGAGACTGGAACAATATCTAATTGCTTAAGTTGTTTTTTATATCATGATAAGTGTGAAGCTTCTCAAGGACCATATGAAGCAGCTGGTTTAATCAATAAATAGAAGTTTGAAAAATTCATTTCAAACTTTTTTTCTTTTTACATTACTTTGTCGTTTTTGTTTGCAATCCCAGTCGATTTATGTTAAAATTAGACTAGAATTAAGATAGGAGAGGATAGAATATGACGCAAGAAATGGCAGTCAGTTTAGAAGAAGTTCAAGCATTAGCTACTAAAACAAAGGAAAAAACAGCACAAGTTTATGCAGCTATTAATGAAATGAAAAATCAAATGGCTACTGTAATTGATGGCGGCCTTTGGGTTGGAGATGATGCTCAAAGCTTTAAAATCTATATGATGAAAGATTTAGGAAAAGCTTGGAGTACAGCTAGATGGTTAGAGCAAATTGCAGCAGAATTAGAGGCATACGTTCAAAGAGCCTTAGCACAAGCAGAAGCTAGAGCTGAGAAGATTAATGCCGATATAGAGTAGGAGGAAATTATTATGGCTAAAATAGAAATAACAAAAATGAATTACGAAGCAATGGAAAGCTTCGGAAATAAAGTATTTGAGCTTGCAGAAATAATAGATCAATCAATTGGTTCTATCGATAATGCATTCCATGATTTTTCTGGTTCAAACTCTTTTGCAGGTAGTACATCAAAAGCTGTAACTGCAGCTTTAAATCCAGTTCGCAAAGTTCGTGAGACAATTTGGACAAGAGCTGTTAGTGCTAAAAACGCAATTGAGACTGGTTTACAAGAAGTTAAAGAAGCTGAATTAGAAAATGAAGCAAATCTTTCTGAAATTTTAAATGTTGATCCAATGGCATTTGAAGTTCCAGCAGAATTTAACGTAAGTTCAGAATCATAATACTTAAAAATATTCTGTTTTCAGAATATTTTTTTTATCTATTGAGTTTTTTTATAACCTTTGTTATAATGAATTCAAGATAGGAGAGATGACGATGACTGATGAAATGAAAGTAAGTCTTGAGGAGATACAAGAATTAGTAAGACTTACAAAAGAAAATACTAGTGCTCTTTATGGAGCTGTAGATGAAGTTAAAAATCAAATTTCTACTGTAATTGATGGTGGATATTGGGTTGGAGATGATGCTCAAAGTTTTAAAGTGTATATGATGAAAGATATGGGAAAAGCTTGGAGTACAGCTAGATGGTTAGAGCAAATAGCAGCAGAATTAGAAGCATATGTTCAAAAGACTTTAGCGCAAGCAGAAGCTAGAGCTGAGAAAATTAATGCTGATATAGAATAGGAGAATTAGTATGGCAAAAATAGAAATAACAAAGATGAACTTCCAAATAATGGAAGATTTCGGAAAAAAAGTATTTGAATGTGGAAATTTAATCGATTCTTCTCTTGGAAAAATTGATAATGCTTTTCGTCATATAGCAGAGTCTAATGAATTTGCGGGTAGTACATCAAAAGCAGTAACAGAAGCGTTAATTCCAGTTCTTAAAATAAGAAGTCAAATTCAATTAAGAGGATCTCATACTTATAGTGCTATTCAACAAAGTATCGAAGAAGTTAAACAAGCAGAGTTAGAAAATGATGCAAATCTTACTGAAATTTTAAGTATTGATCCAATGACATTTGAAGTACCAGCAGAATTCAACGTTGGACCAGATGCATAGTAAAACTAGATATTCTTTTTAGGATATCTTTTTTATTTTACAAAAGTAGACAATAGGTAATAGAAAGATATATTGAGTTTTCTATTAATCTTTGTTATAATGAGTCTAGAATAGGAGTTGATAGAATGTCAAATGAAATGGCTGTAGATTTAGAAGCTATTCAAGTTCTTTTCGACAATGTAGATAATGAACGTGCCAATATTTATGACGCAATTGATAAAATTAGAAATGAAATTTCTTGGGCTACAGAACAATCTAATATGTGGAGAGGTGCAGATGCAGATGCATTTAAAGAGTCTATGAATACTAATTTAGCGCAAGTTTATAGTATTACAAAGTGGTTGAATAGAATTACTTATGAATTAAAAGTATATGCAGAAAAACTTAAAGAGGAAGAACAAGCTAGAGCAGAAAAAATAAACTCTAGTATGGATATATAGGGGGTAATTTATGTTTAATCGGGAAAATCTTAATATTTCTAGTATGAATTATGGAGATGTAGAAAACGTTGCTAAAGCTATTGAAATTAATGGCGATGTTATTTACGAATCTTTAAATAATATTAGACTAGAATTTATAAAGATGCAAGAAGCAGGATTTGCAGGTAGTACATTAGAAGCTACTATAGAAGCATTAGATAAAGTAAGAAATGTACCAGAAAAAGTACAAGAAACGTGTAAACAATTCTCTACTTTTGCTTATCAAGCAGTAAGTGAAGTAAAAGAAGCAGAATCTAAAAATGAATATACTTTAGAACAAATTGTTACTATAGATCCAATGACATTTGAAGTGCCAGAGTGGTCTATTGTTGGAGAATAGGAGGAACAGAATGCAAAATAATGAAATGAGTATTGACTATGCAAAGATAGAATCTCTTTGTACAAAATGCGATAATGATTCAGATTCTATTAATGAAGCTATTAAAACTATTAACCAACAATTAGATGAAGTAATTGATAATAATTTTTGGGTTGGAGAAGATGCTGAAGTTTTTAGAGCAGCCATGAATGAAAAATTATCTCAAGTTTATAATGCTGTTAAATGGATTAATTATGTAACTTACGAGTTAAAAAAACATGCAGATAGATTAAGAGAAGGGGAACAAGCTAGAGCAGAAAAGTTTAGTTCTAGCATGGATTAGTAGGTGAAAGACAATGAATACATCTAAATTTAATATTTCAGCAATGAATTATGCAGAATTAGATAACCTAGCACGTACAATTGAAGCAAATGGACAAACGATTTATGATTCATTATATCACATTAGAGCTACGTTTGAAGAAATGCGTGATGCAGGATTTGCTGGTAGTACATTAACTGCAGTTTTAAATACATTATCAAAATTAGGTAATCTTCCAGAAGATGTAAGAAATACTTGTGAACAATTTAAAAAATATGCAGATCAAGCAATTGATGAAGTTACTGGATCTGAAAATCAAGTATTACAAACATTAAGGGAAATTATTGATGCAGACCCATTAAAATATGAACTACCTGAATGGTACTCTAATTCTAGTAGTGGAAGTAATTTAAATGCAAATGATATCATATAAAGTATCCAATTTGGATACTTTTTCAATTTGACAAATAAATAGAAATTATGATAAGATGTTGCCGTCTTCAAAAGAGGACGTCTTTTTTTATTTATTTTAGGAGGTTTCTATGACAAAAATATTGGTTATGCCAGGTCATAAAGAAGAATTGGAAGAGATATTACCAATGTCAGATGCGATTTTATTTGGTATTGAAAATTACTCTGTTAATTTTACAGAAATTTCCTTAAGTGAGTTAAGTAAGACTGTAGAATATATAAAAGAAAAAGGAAAAGAAATATTTATTTCTCTCAATAGAAATTTCCATAATGGAGATTTACAAGAAGTAGAAAAAATTTTAAAACACTGTGAACAGTTAAAGGTAGATGGAATTTTTTATACAGATGTAGCAGTTTATCAAATCCATCATAGACTAATGTTAGACTTGCCACTAATTTGGAGTGCTGAGCATTTAGCAACCAATCTTTTTACTATAAACTATTGGCAAGAACATGGAATTCAAGGCGTATTCTTATCAAATGAAATAACGAAAGAAGAAATATTAGAAATAAAACGAAATAGTAATCTTACTTTTATTACTCAAGTTTTTGGGTATATTCCAATGTATGTATCTAAAAGACATGCGATTGATAATTATTTGAAACATTTTAAATTAGAGACCACATCTAAAGAGTTCTATTTATATAAAGAAGAAAAAGAGTATCCAATATTAGAAAGAACAAATGGTACTGAAATTTATTCATCTTTCATTTTAAATGCGTGTGATGAATATTTAGAGTATAAAAATAATAAAATGGAGTACACTTTTATCAGTGGATTTCATATTCCATTAGATAGTTTCAAAAAGGTATTAGTGAGTTTCAGGGAACTAACTGAAGGGAATAGGGAAGAACAAAAGCATAAAATAGAAGACATATTACCAAATACAGGAATTGGTTTCTTATATAAAGAAACAGTATATCAGGTGAAGAAAAATGAGTCGTAAACCAGAATTATTAGCGCCAGCAGGCGATTTAGAACGTTTAAAAGTAGCTCTTCTTTATGGAGCTGATGCAGTATACTTTGGAGGACCTTCTTTTGGGTTACGTGCAAATGCTATTAATTTTACTATGGAGGATATGAAGGAAGCTGCTAATTTTGCTCATTCTTTAGGTAAAAAAGTATATGTCACTGTTAATATTGTTCTTCATAATAAAGAAGCTAAAGAATTAATTCCCTATTTAAAAGAAATAGAAAGTACTGGAATAGATGCCATTATTGTAAGTGATCCTTACGTTATTCAAATGGCAAAAGAAAATACTAATTTAGAAATTCATCTATCAACACAACAATCTACTATCAATTATGAGGCAGCCTCATTCTTTTATAAAGAAGGCGTTACTCGCATTGTATTAGGTAGAGAATGTACAAAAGAAGAAATAAAAGAAATCATTGATAAAGTGCCAGTAGAAATAGAAACTTTTATTCATGGTGCTATGTGTGCAGGGTATAGTGGCAGATGTGTATTATCTAATTTTCTAACAGATAGAGATGCTAATAGAGGTGGTTGTAGCCAAATCTGTAGATGGGACTTTAAACTGTTAGACGAAGATAAAAACAAAATAGAAGGAGAAAAAGATTTTACTTTATGTAGTAAAGATTTATCTCTTCTAAGATATATTCCTGAAATGATAGATATGGGAATTACTTCATTTAAGATAGAAGGAAGAATGCGTTCTATCTACTATATTGCGACAGTAGTATCTATTTATAGAAAAGTAATTGATAGGTATTTAAAAAATAAAGAAGAATATCATTATTTAGAAGAAGAGGAAATTATTCTTAGAAATTGTGCAAATAGAGATTCTGTACCACAATTCTTTAATGGAGATTATGGACATGAATGTAGCTATTATAATGGACGTGTAGAAATATCTAATCAAGATTTCTTAGGAATTATTAAAGAATATAATTCTGACACTAAAGAAGCTGTTATTGAACAGAGAAATTATTTTAAAAAAGGTGATATCGTAGAGATATTTGGCCCATCTCATGATGTTATTACTTATACTGTTTCTGACATTTTAGATGAAGATGGAAACTTAATTGATATTGTAAGACATCCAAGGCAAATTGTAAGGTTAAAAATTGAAGAATATTTAGAACCTTATGATATGATAAGAATCAAAAAATAATAGTTGACAAATAATAAAAAAAGTAGTATTATTTGGTAGACTTAATGTTAAAAAGGAAAGCTAGAGGTTGATTTTATGACAAATACAAAAGAAATTTATCTAACTGCTGAAGGGTTAGAAGAAATTAAGAAAGAATTAGATGTTTTGAAATTAGAAAAAAGGCCAGAGATCATTCAAGCTTTAAAAGATGCTAGAGCACTTGGTGATTTAAGTGAGAATGCAGAGTATGATGCTGCTCGTAATGAACAAGCAATCGTTGAAGCTAGAATTTTAGAATTAGAACAAATGATAGAAAAAGCTGTTGTTATTAAAGAAGTGAATAAAGAAGTTGTTTCTATTGGTACAAGAGTTACTATCGAATATGTAGAAGATGGAGAACAAGACGATTACTCTATCGTTGGTAGTAAAGAAGCAGATCCATTTGCAAATAAGATTTCAAATGAATCTCCAATTGCTAAGGCAATCATGGGAATGCGTGTAGGTGATACTGTTTCTGTTGAAAGCCCAAATGGAAAGTATGACGTTAAGATTGTACAAATTGCGTAAAGCGGAGGATTTTCTTCGCTTTTTTTATCCAATTTTTTTGATTAATTGATATAATCAAAGTAAATAAGGAGGTAATTATATGCAAGAACTTTTTTCACAAATAGTAGAACAAAATAAGAGAATTATTGAACAAAATAGGAGAATTCAAGAATCATTAGATAATCTTGATAGGCGTATAGAATCTCTAGAACAAAAGGCTAAATTTGCAAATGCAGTAGGAGTTGTTAATAATCGTTCTATTGCTATGATGTCTAATGTAGGAAATATTTTTGATGATGCAGAACAAGAAGAAGCTTTACGTGTTGTTAAAAATATGAAAGAAGAGGAAGAAGTAAGTATTTCAACTCTTATTGATTTAAGTCGAGCAAAATATATATAAAAAAATTCTAGTTTTCTAGAATTTTATCAATAATGCCATATTCTAATGCTTCATGAGAATCCATAAAGAAATCTCTTTCGGTATCATTTTCAATGATACTTTTTTCTTTGCCAGTATTTTTTGCTAAAATATCATTTAGTTTTTGCCTAGTACGAAGAATATGCTCTGCGGCTATTTTAATTTCTGTTGCTTGACCTTGAGCCCCACCTAGTGGTTGATGAATCATTACCTCACTATTAGGTAGGGAGTATCGTTTTCCTTTGGTACCACTCGATAATAGGAATGCCCCCATACTAGCAGCCATTCCAATACAAATAGTAGATACATCACTTTTAATAAAATTCATTGTATCATAAATAGCCATTCCAGCAGTAACACTTCCTCCTGGAGAATTAATATAGATACTGATATCTTTATTATTTAAAGAATCTAAGTATAGTAACTCACTTACAATGATATTTGCTACATGGTCATCAATCTCTCCAGTAAGTAAAATAATTCTATCTTCTAATAATCTAGAGTATAAATCATAAACTCTTTCACTACCACTTTTCTTTTCGATTACATTTGGAATAATCAAAAGCATCATCTCCTAAAATTATCATAGGTTTAAATAGAGAAAAATATTCAAAAAATAATGACAAACATAGTTTTTTTTGATAGAATGGTGTATAGAGAATAGAGGGATTGAAATGAGTGAAAAAACAATAAAAATCACTTATCATCAGTTAGAAGTGAAGGAATTCCCAGTTGGAACAACATTAAAACAAATTTGTAAAAGTTTTCAACATTATTATGATTATGATATTTTAGTAGCCAAAGTAGATAATGATATTACAGAATTATGTGAGCCAATTACAAAAAAATGTAATATTGAATTTTATGATCGCAGTAGTACATTAGGATATAATGTTTATAGTTGTAGTGCTATATTTATGATGACTCTAGCAGTAAAACATCTATATGGCGAGGAAACAGAAGTATTTGTAGATCATTCAATTGATTTAGGTGTTTTCTGTAGAATCGAAGGCATTGAGATGACAGATGAGGTTGTAGCTGAGATAGAAGCAGAAATGCATCAAATCTGTAAAGACGACTATCTTTATAAAAAGATGAGTGTATCTAGAGTAGACGCTATTCAATATTATAAGAAGAAAAAGAGATTTGATAAAGTAAGAGCACTTAAATATATTTCTAATACTTATGTAAATCTTTACAGATTAGATGATTTATATGATTATTTTTATGTAAAGCTTGCCTATAGTACTAGACAAATAAATGATTTTAAGCTTACTAGAATAGATACTAGAGGATTTGTTTTATCTTTTCCAACAATACTAAATCCAGAGTGTACATTAGATTATACACATCATGAGAAAGTATTTGAAGAATTCCAAAGTTATAATGAACTTTGCAATAGAATTAGTGTAAATTTAGCATCTGATTTAAATCAAGTGGTATCATCTGCTAAAATAGATGATTTAATTCGTTTGGCAGAATCAAACTATGATACACAACTTGTTAGGATTGCTGATAAAATTATAGCGCGACCAAATACAAAATTAATTCTACTTGCGGGACCTTCTAGTAGTGGTAAGACAACTACTGCAAGAAAGTTAACAACGTTCTTAAGAAGTAGGGGATTAAATTTAATTCAACTGTCAACAGATGATTATTTTGTAAATAAAGAAGATACTCCAAAAGATGAAAAAGGAGAATATGATTTTGAATCTCTATATACAGTTGATTTAGATTTATTTAATAAACATTTATCGCAATTATTAGAAGGTAAAAGAGTAGAAGTTCCTTCTTATAACTTTGTAACTGGCAAAAGGGAATATCATGGACATTTTGTAAAACTGGGACCTAATGATATGCTAATAGTAGAAGGTATACATGCTTTAAATGATATTCTTACATTATCTGTAGATAGAAAATATAAATATAAGATTTATATTAGTCCACTAGTACAGTTAAATATTGATAATCATTGTCATGTACATACAAGTGATTTAAGAAAATTAAGAAGAATAATTCGCGATAGTAAAACACGTGGATATAGTGCTAGCCAAACATTGCATATGTGGGGTTCTGTAGAAAAGGGAGAAAGAAGAAATATCTATCCATATCAAGATGAAGTAGATTCTGTAATCAATTCATCATTGGTATATGAAATAGGTGTTTTAAAAGTTTATGTAGAACCACTTCTTTTCTGTGTAGATGAACAAGATAGTGTATATCCAGAAGCATTAAGATTAATTAATTTCTTGAGAAATTTCTTACCAATTCCTAGTGATGAGGTACCAAATGATTCAGTTTTAAGAGAATTTATAGGGGGAAGTTGCTTTAAAAATTAGAAAGAGGGAAAATAATGATAAAAGTAGCAATTAACGGATTCGGAAGAATAGGAAGATTAGTATTTAGAATTATGGAAGAAGATCCAGAATTTGAAGTAGTAGCAATCAATGACTTAACAGATGCAGAACAATTAGCATATTTACTTAAATATGATACATCTCATCGTAGTTATCGTGTAGATGAAATTAGTCATGATGAAAATTCTATCATTGTAGGTGGAAGACATATTCGTGTATATGCAGAAACTGATCCATCTAACTTACCTTGGGGAGAGCTTGGAATTGATGAAGTATTTGAATGTACTGGTAGATTTACAGATAAAGATAGCGCTGAAGCACATGTACGTGCTGGAGCTAAAAAGGTAATTATTTCAGCACCTGCTAAAGGAGATTTAAAAACTATTGTATACAATGTTAATGAAAATATATTAGATGGTACAGAAACTGTTATTAGTGCAGCTAGTTGTACAACTAACTGTTTAGCGCCTGTTGTAAATGTATTAGAAAAGAATATTGGTATTGTAAAAGGATATATGACAACAGTACATGCTTATACTAATGACCAAGCAACATTAGATATTGCTCATAAAAAGGGAATTAATGCACGTCGTGGTAGAGCATGTGCAGCCAATATTGTTCCATCTTCTACTGGAGCTGCTAGTGCATTAGGACTAGTTATTCCATCAGTTAAAGGAAAATTAGATGGTGGAGCATTAAGAGTTCCAACTACTACTGGTTCAGTTGTAGATTTAACATTAGAATTAGCTAGAAACACATCTGTAGAAGAAATTAATGGATTATTTAAATCTAATGCTAATGAAACATTAGGATTTACAATGGATCCAATTGTATCAAGTGATATTATTGGTTCTCATTTAGGAGGACTTGTTGATGGACAATTAACAAAAATCTTAGAAGTAGATGGAAAGCAAATGGTAAAAGTTATTGCTTGGTATGATAATGAAATGAGTTATAGTGCTCAAATGGTTAGAACTGCTAAATACTTAGGTAGAATGTAAAAAATACTTCAATTGAAGTATTTTTTTATGATATAATAATAAAGAAAGAATAAGGTGGTAACATGGAAGCTGTGTTGATATTTTTATCTGTATTACCAGTATTTTTATTGGGTAGATATATCTATAATACAGATTTTGAAAAAGAGCCTATGAATCTTTTAATTAAACTTTTTTTAATGGGAATAGGTTCTGTCGCAGTTACAATCTTTCTTTCTGAAGTTTTAGTGTTAATAGTTCCTTTCTTTTCAGTAGAAAATCAAGATAATTTGAAAATTTTAGAATTAATTCCATTTGTATATATTGGAATAGCTCTTATTGAAGAATTTTCAAAATGGATTTTTGTTCGATTGTTTACTTATCATCATTATGAATTTAATCACGCTTATGATGCAATAGTATATTCTGTATTTGTTTCATTAGGTTTTGCCTGTATAGAAAATATTCGTTATGTATTATCATTTGGTGGTATGAAAACAGCTATAGTTAGGGCCATAACAGCAGTACCAGGGCATGCATGTTTTGGGGTAATTATGGGCTTTTATTTAGGAATGGCTAAAACAGCAGATAAGCATCAGAATCAATCTATATCACAGAAAAATAGAATAAAGAGTTTAGTATTACCAGTTTTAGCACATGGTACTTATGACTATTTGATTTTTGGCTCAAAATTTATTTCCATTTTTAGTTTTATCTTTATTATTTTCGTAGCATTTTTATTTTCTAAAACAATGGATAAAATAAAACAGTTAGCGGGTATTCACTTCGATATACGGGAACAATCAGTAGAAGAAGTTGTATCAAAATATACTTATCAGTATTGTCCAATGTGTGGAGAAAAAGTAGTAGGAAAGTTTTGTATAAAGTGTGGACATGAGCATAAAATAGACAATAAACTTTAATATTATATTTATTTTCATATTTAAAACTTGACAAACATAGTATTTTTATGTATAATCTACCGTGTAATGAAAAAAAGGAAAGCGATGTATCCACATCCACCTGATTGCTAAAGCAGTAGGTAAAAGCCAAAAGTAATAGTAATATGAAAAATAGCTTTTAAAGTGGATACCCTAGTATGCACTTTTTTCATGGTATAAGATACCGTTGTAGAATTATGAAAATAGGAGGTGTTTGTTATCGCAAACAAAGAAAAAGATTTGTTCATTAATGAACAGATACGTGCCAAAGAAGTTATGGTCATTGGACCAAATGGTGAACAGTTAGGTATTAAAAATATTAAGGATGCATTGACTTTAGCAACCTATGCAGGGTTTGATCTTGTTTTGATTAATCAAAACGGTAATCCACCAGTATGTAAGATAATGGATTACAATAAGTTTAAATATGAAAATAAGAAAAAACAAAAAGAGAATATGAAAAAACAAAGAGAAACCAATTTGGAATTAAAAGAATATAGATTATCAGTATCTATAGATGTTCATGATTTCAATACTAGAGTTAATCAGGCTGTTAAATATTTAGAAAAAGGTCATCGTGTAAAAGCTTCTATTCGTTTTAAAGGACGTGAAATGGCTCATACAGATTTAGGAAAACAAGTATTAATACGTTTTTCTGAAGCATTAAATGAATGTTCTGATATTGAGCAAAAACCACTTCTTGATGGACGTAATATGACAATGATACTTATGCCAAAAAAGGAAAAATAGGAGGAAAATTATGCCAAAATTAAAAACACATAAAGGAACAAAAAAAGTATTAAATGTTCGTGATAGTGGTTCTATTAAAATAGGACACCCAGGAACAAGACATAATACTGGAAAGAAAAATGCAGCATCTAACAGAAGTGGTAGAAAAGCTTCCGAATTAAGTAAAGCAGATGCTAACAGATTAAAAAATGTAACAATTTAATATACTGAAGGGAGAAATTATAATGGCAAGAGTTAAAGGTGGTACAATCCACGCTGCAAGAAGAAAAAAAGTTTTAAAACAAGCTAAAGGTTATTTTGGAAGTAAACATAAATTATATAAAACTGCTAAAGAACAAGTAATGCATTCTTTAAAATATGCTTATAGAGATAGAAGACAAACAAAGAGAAATATGAGAAAACTATGGATTACTCGTATTAATGCAGCTTGTCGTATGAATGATATTAGTTATTCTAAATTCATTAATGGTTTAAATAAAGCAGGAGTATCTATTAATAGAAAGATGTTAAGTGAAATCGCTATTCAAGATGCTGCAGCATTTACTGGATTAGTTGAAGTAGCAAAAGCAGGATTAGAAGGTAAATCTATTCCAGCTCCAAAAGCTACTGCTAAAGAATCTAAAGCAGAAACTCCAAAAAAAGCAGAAAAAGAAAATGTTGATTTATCAAAGAAAACTGTAGCTGAACTAAGAGATATGGCTAAAGAAGCAGGAATCGAAGGATACACAACAATGAAAAAAGCAGAATTATTAGATGCTTTAAAATAAAAGAACCTATGGGTTCTTTTTTTTAATTGAAATATTTTATTTAAATTGTTATACTTATATAAGATAGGATGTCAGTTATATGAAAGAAAAATTAAAAATTATTTTATATTGTTTTGTTATTTCTTTTCTTTTTTTATTAATAGGTACAAAGTCATCTCCATTGTATCCAATGAATGATTGGGTAGATGCTAATGCTTTTTTTACAATGGGTAAGGGAATGTTTAATGGATTAGTTCCTTTTAAAGATTTATTTGAGCAAAAGGGACCATTTTTATATGTTATCTATGGTATTGGTTATTTAATTTCTAATACAACATTTTTAGGAATTTTTTTGATAGAAGTAGTATCTTTTACAATCTTATTGTATTATTTTTATAAAATATTGAAGCTTTATCAAATGAAAGATAAAATATACTTTTTAGCGCCTATATTAGTTACTATAATTATTACTATGAAAGCTTTCTTTTCTGGAGGAAGTGCAGAAGAAATTGCTTTACCTCTTATGATGATTAGTTTATACCATTTCTTATCTTTAATAAAAGATAAACAGTATTTAAAAGAAAATAAGAAAATATATTTTATAACAGGCATAATAGCGGGGATTGTTTTATGGATAAAATATACTTTTTTAGGATTTTGGATTGCTTTTGGTGTTATATTTCTATTTTTATTTATATATGAGAAAAGGTGGAAACAAGCTATTTCTTTTTGCTTATGCTATCTATTAGGAATGATTTTTATTACATTACCAGTAATTATTTATTTTCTATATCATAATGCTTTAAGTGATTTATGGGAAGTTTATTTTTATTTTAATATATTTTTATATAGGCCTTCGATTCATGAGTGTAGTTTTTTAGTTGAATTAGGACTTAAAGTTTATTACTTGTTTCTTTCGATTATGAAAAATTGGATCTTTGGCATTTTCTTAACATTAGGGAGTATATTTGTCTTAAAAGATAAAATCATTTTATTAAAAAAATCAAAGCTAACTATTTTAATTTTATTTTTATTTCTTTATTATTTTTCATTTTTTGGAGGTTCCTATTATATATATTATTTTTTAATATTAGCTCCATTTGCAATTTTTGGAGTATTAGAATTAGGAAAATTATTTTCAAAAGTAAAAATATATGTTGTTCCAATTTGTATTGTAGTATGCTTTTTATTTACAATACTAACATCAGATAAATTAGAATTTTTGAAAGTAGAGAAATCTTCTTTAGCACAATATAAGTTTGCAGATATTATGAATAGGGAAAAGAATCCTACTATGTTATATTATGGGGGGATAGATGGAGGATTTTATACTGTTGCCAATATTTTACCAACAGAAAGATATTTTGAAAGAGTCAATATTAGTTATTTATCAAGTAGTGATAATCTTGATTCTCAAAATGATGCTATTAAAAATAGACGTACTCAATTTGTTATCACAAAAAGAATATTAGAAAAAGAAGTAAATAATATCCCTTATTTAAATGAGAACTATGAGTTAGTTGCACACGAAATACAAGAATATGAGGGGAATGATTGGAATTATTTTCTATATAAAAGAAAAGAATAGTGTAAATCATTGTAAAAATAGATTTTATCTTTATTTACAATATTGCACTTTTTTTGTACAATAAAATAGGTGATGATATGTTACAATTATTAAGCAAAGAAGAGAAAATATTTGATAATTTAGATAACTATTATCAAGACTTTTTAAAATATAGTTTGTATATTAATGATAATTCTAAACAGAAAACATTACAGGAAATTATTTTTTCGATATCTGATGATAATTTTCAGGAATTGATAAAAGAGTTAAATAGTATTAAAGAAGAATTTTTGTATCAAAGTAGAATACATGGGCTTTACCATTCGGAAAAAGTAATGTTTTGGACTTATGTATTGAGTAGAGATAGTTCTTTATCTGATGTAGAGAAAAAAATAGTTTTAGATGCCGCTAAATATCATGACATAGGTAGAACAAATGATATTGACGATACTATTCATGGTAAGATTGCTGCTTTAAAAATTGGGACTATAGTAGATAGCCCTATTTATGAAAACCCAATAAATAGAAGTTTATTAAGTGCGATTATCGAACTTCATTCTTTAGATGATAAATTAGAAGAACAAATTGCACAAAAGTATCATTTGGAAAATAATCATAGTTTTCCTATTTTATGGAGAATTCTAAAAGATGCTGATGCGTTAGATCGTATTCGTTATGACTTAGGATACTTAGATGAATTCTCTTTTAATCCTATTTATTTAAGAATGCCAACTTCTTCTAGTTATATTAAAGCTAGTTATGAACTCTGTACTTATTATAAAAATACAAAGTTAGAGAGTATAGAATAATAAATATGAAAAATTTAATGAAAAAGAAAAAAATAAGAAATTCTTATTTTTTCTTTTTGTAAATTCTTGATAATAATTCTTTTGTATCTTCAGTTGAAAATGGATTTTGATATTCTTCCTCAGCTTTTTCTTGTTCTTCAGAATTATTAGGTAAATTCTGTAATACCTGCAATTGAATTCCAGTCATTAAATTTTTATCGTAAATAGCATATTCTTCTGTAAATAAAATAGCACCTAATCGATCAATTAAATACCAATGATAGTCATCTTTATAAGTTGATTTATTAGCTACAAAGTCTTCTGCTAAACAAGGACAGTTTAATGTTAATTGATTTAATATAGTAGTAGCAAGTGCGAATTGATGTACTTCACTTTGTAAAAAAACAATACCATCTTGTAAAATAATCCCATCACCTTGTATTTTCTTTTTTGGATTACGAATATTTAATGTATGATTGTCTGCTTTTACAATATATTTTTTAATATTAGGATTTTCTATTTTAGCATAATATAAAGCATCGTATAAATCTTCATCTTCTAACTCTATAGGAAGTTTTTGAATAAATAATTTATCCTCTTGTATAATACCGAAAGTATCAAGATCTCCCATTAAGCCAATAGGAATCCACTTTAGGTAAAAGACTAGAAAATCAAAAAATGGATGAAAATAGGAATAATCTTTTATAAATTCTTTCCAATTGGGAATTTCTTCTGGATGCTCTTTTAAATATTTCTGGCATGCTAATCCACAAAAAGCTAAAAGATGTTCAGAGCCTACTTCTATTTTTCTCTCTGGTGTTATAAAACCAGCTTTCATGTGTATACTATTCATATCTTACCTTCATTCTAATATGATTATAACAAATGTCGAATAATAGTGCAATTACTTTTTTTAGCACTCATACTTGACAAGTGCCAGAAAATGAGTATAATGATAACTGATGGAGAAAGAAGGGATATTATGAATATGCAAAATCCATATGAAGAAAATTTAGAAAATGTATTAGAGAAGTATGGTAGAGATATTGTTGCTTCTGTTAAAGCAGGCAAAATAGATCCTGTAATAGGTAGGGATGATGAAGTTAGAAGTATAACCCGCATTCTTTCAAGAAAAACAAAGAATAACCCTGTACTAATAGGAGAACCAGGCGTAGGAAAAACGGCTATTGTAGAAGGGCTTGCTCAACGTATCGTGAAAGGTGATGTGCCAAACAGTTTAAAAGGAAAGAAAATTTGGGAATTAGATTTAGGTGCTTTAATTGCAGGTGCTAAATATCGTGGAGAATTTGAAGATAGATTAAAGGCAGTATTAAAAGAGATTCAAAAATCAGATGGAGAAATCATTATGTTCATTGATGAAATCCATATGATAGTTGGAGCAGGTGCCGAAGGAGCAATGGATGCTGGTAATATGTTAAAGCCACTACTTGCTCGTGGTGAAATTCATGTAATAGGTGCTACTACTTTAAATGAGTATAGAAAATATATTGAAAAAGATGGAGCACTTGAACGTAGATTTCAGAAAGTATTAGTATCAGAACCTAATGTTATGGATACTATTACGATATTACGTGGATTAAAATCTCGCTTTGAAGTATTCCATAGTGTCAATATTAAAGATAAAGCATTAGTTGCTTCTGCAACATTATCAGATAGATATATAACAGATAGATTTTTACCAGATAAAGCAATTGATTTAGTTGATGAAGCATGTTCTACTATTAAAGTGCAAATGGATTCAGTACCAACAGAATTAGATACTTTAACTCGAAGAATTATGCAACTAGAAATAGAATTACAAGCATTAAAAAAAGAAAAAGATGAAATATCTAAAAAACGTGTAGAAGAAATTAAAGAAAAGTTAAAGGGAATGAAAGAAGAAGAAAAAACTCTACGTGATAAATGGGAGGAAGAAAAGTCTACTCTTTCTAAAATAAATGCTAAAAAGGAAGAAATAGAGAAGACTACATTTGAATTAGAACAGGCAGAAAATAATTATAATCTAGAAGTAGCAGCACGTTTAAGACATGGTGTACTTCCTACATTAAATAAAGAATTAGAAGAATTAAGAAGTGTAACTACCTCACAAATTTTAAGTGATGAAGTAACAGAGGAAGATATAGCAGCAGTTGTATCTAAATGGACACATGTACCAGTATCGAAATTAGTAGGTGGCGAAAGAGAAAAACTTCTTAACTTAGAAGAAAATTTAAAAAGAAGAGTAAAAGGACAAGACGATTCTTTAAAACTTGTTAGTGAAGCAATTATTCGTGCTCGTGCTGGAATTAAAGATCCTAATCGTCCAATTGGATCATTCATGTTTTTAGGACCTACTGGTGTCGGTAAAACAGAAGTAGCTCGTTCTTTAGCCGAAGAGTTATTTGATGATGAAAGACATATGGTTCGTATTGACATGAGTGAATATATGGAAGCTCATAGTGTAGCTAGGTTAGTTGGAGCTCCTCCAGGATATGTTGGATATGATGAAGGTGGACAATTAACAGAAGCAGTAAGAAGAAATCCATATAGTATTGTATTATTTGATGAAATAGAAAAAGCTCATCCAGATGTATTTAATATTTTACTTCAAATACTAGATGATGGTAGAATTACAGATTCACAAGGTAGAACAGTAGATTTTAAAAATACAATTATTATTATGACTTCTAATTTAGGTAGTGAATTTATTCTTAATAATAAAGAAAATAGTGAAGAGTTAGTGTTAAATGAACTAAAACGTAATTTTAGACCTGAATTTATTAATCGTATTGATGAAGTAATTGTCTTTAAGTCTTTAACAAAAGAAGTAGTATATGAAATTGTTAATAAAATTATAAAAGAAATAGAACATCGCCTAGAGGATAAAAAAATTACTTTAACACTTACAGATAAAGCAAAAGATTATATTATAGAAGAATCTTTTGAACCAGAATATGGGGCACGACCAATTAAAAGATTTATATCTAGAAATCTAGAGACATTAATTGCAAGCAATTTAATTATGGATAATATTAAGTTTAATTCTGAAATTATTATTGATGTAGATGAAAATGGATTTTATTTAAGAGAAAACAAATAAAGTTTTCTCTTTTTTATGATATAATGAAGAAAATAGGAGAGTAGTAATATGAAAAATGGTAGAGTAGTTATATTTTTTCTTTGTGCTATTTTTGTGTTAGGAATATTTATAAGAGAAATAGATTTTAGTTCTTTAGCAACTGATTCAGGATTTGATACTAGTTATGATTCTGGAGGTTCAAGTGGTGGAAGTAGTAGTGGAGGTTTTAGTGGTGGTAGAGGAAGTAGTAGTTCTGGTTCTTCAAACGTAAAGGCTGGTTTAGGGGCATTACTTATAATATATTTTTTTGAATTTTTCGTTTTCAATATGTTTTACTATGGAATGTTACAGAAAAAATATGAAAGTAGGAATGTATCCCATAAAAAGAAGAAATCAGTTAGCTATGTAGTTATTAGAACAATTTTATTAATATTTTTAAATTTTATTTTATTTTACGTAGTGGAAAATAAAAATTTTAGTAGCTATTGTGATTCTGTATTCTTTGTTTTATTTATTGACCTTATTATACTTGGTATAGTTGCTGCTATCTTTAATAAATCTTATGGCTCTTTAATAGATTTATCTGTATCAGAAGAAGAGGGAGAGGGACAAATCCAAAATATATTAACAATGGAAGAACTAGTTAAGCCAGAAGTAATTTGTGATGATATGGAAAATATCAAGAAAAAAGCTTATCAAATTTTTTATGATGTACAAATATCATGGATGAATTTTGATTATGATACAATGCGATTATTAGTAACAGATGAATTATATAATATGTATTATAATCAATTAAAAACACTAGAACTAAAAAGTCAAAAAAATATAATGTCTGATTTCCAACTAAAGAATGTAAAGTTAATTAATGTATCTGATGAAAAAGAGGTACAAACATATAAACTTATATTAAAAGTAAGCTTTTATGATTATATAGTAAATCAAACAGGAATGGTTATAAGAGGAAATAAAGATGTACTAGTAGAAATGACTTATTTATTAGAATTTGTATCAAATAAAAAAATATTAGAAGTTTGTCCACATTGTGGTGCAAAACTAGAAAGCAATAGTACTATTTGTACTTATTGTAATACTCATATTCAAGGTGCAAGTAATGATATGAAGTTAGCTAAAAAAGAAGTAATTCTTCAAAATAATGCAAAAAGGAGATAAGAAATGTATGAAAAATAGTAATTTTATTATTCTTTTTATAGGAGCTTTTCTAATAATGGGAATTATATTTATGAGTGAAATAAACTTTAATTCACTTGCAACTGATTCAGGATTTGATACTAGTTATGATTCTGGAGGTTCAAGTGGAGGTAGCTCCTATGGTGGTGGAAGTTATGATGAATCTTATAGTGGTGGAAGTTCTGGTTCTTCTGGAGAATTTAGTTTTTTAAGCCTTGTATATACTTTAGTCTTTTTAATACTTATTGTTATTGTAATGATTATATTGGGGTTTATTAACAGACAACTTGAGAAAATTCATATATCATATAGAGTAGGTTTTGCGTTTGGCTTTTTAATTTATTTTGCATTTTTTTCTTTTTTTGCTGGAATGTTTATAATGCTTTTCTTTTTGATCCCAAATATAGTTATTAGAATTATTTCTATTTTAGTAGTAATAACAATTTATATTTTAGCGCTTATTTCTCTTTCTAAAGGCTTATTTAAAATTTTTAAAGAAGGAATTAAAAAAGAAAAAGAGGAAGCAAGAATTAAGAGAAATATTAAGAATTTAAAACGTAAATCTTTACCAACTACTGAAAGTACTAAAGAAATGTTAGGGTATGGATATCAAATTTATTTAGATGTACAAAAGGCATGGATGAATTTTGATTATGATACAATGCGCAAACTAGTAACAGATGAACTTTTTAATATGTATCAGACTCAATTACAGTCATTAGAAGTAAAAGAACAACAAAATATTATGAGTGACTTTAAACATCGAGAAATGTTATTAGTTTCTTTAGAAACAGAGAATGATGTTACGATAGCTAAAATGCTATTAAAAGTCTCTTTTTATGATTATATAGTAAATAAAGAGGGAAAAGTTGTTAGGGGAAAGAAAAGTAAAAATATTGTTATGACCTATTTATTAACTTTTGTATCTAGTCAGAAGGTTATAGAAAACTGTCCACATTGTGGTGCAAAACTAGAAAATGATAGTAGTATATGTACTTACTGTAATACAACTCTCCAGATTAGTCATCAAATGAAATTAGCTAAAAAGGAAGTATTAGAACAGGAAAGTGATTAGATATGGATAGAAAAACAATAATTCTTTTTATAGGTGCTTTTTTAATAATAGGAATGTTATTTATAGAAGGAATAAATTTTAGTTCGCTTGCAACTGACTCAGGATTTGATACTAGTTATGATTCTGGAGGTTCAAGTGGAAGTAGTGGCGGATTTAGTAGTGGTAGTTCAAGTAGTTCAAGTGGTCGTACTGGATCTGGAAATTCAGGATATATCTCAATTCCATTTGTAGTAGCACTTGTAATAATATTGCTAATTCAAATGATATATTATTTAAGAGGTTCTTCTACCTTAGAAAAGAAAATCTATCTGATATCTTTTACTATTATATCTTTAGTATATATCCTTTTATTTGGAATTTTAGCGTTACTTGTATCTGTTCATCAAAATGCGATATTATTATTAATTGTAATAATATTATTTTCTAAAACTATTATAATATCGATTATAAAGAAAGTAAGAAAATATTTTGGCAGTGAGGTTGTTTTAGAAAAAGTAGAGGAAAATCCAAAAGTAATGCAAGAATTAGTAACAGAACTTGATCAAATAGAATTTTATTCAAAAGTTTATAGAATTTATTTAGATATCCAAAAAGCATGGATGAATTTTGATTATGAGATGTTAAGAAAATTGCTGACAGATGAATTATATAATACCTATTATAATCAATTACAAACTTTAAGTTTAAAAAATCAAAAAAATGTAATGAATGATTTTAAATTACAGAAAATAAAGATTTCTAATGTAACACTTGAAAATGGCATAGAAAATATTAGAGTAATTTTAACAGTAAGCTTTTTTGACTATATAGAAGAAAATGGAACTCTTGTTAGGGGAAATAAGAATAGAAAAGTAAAAATGACTTATTTGTTAACTTTGGTTAGGGATCATAAGTCTATTGATGCTTGCCCACATTGTGGTGCAAAACTAGAAAATGATAGTAGTATATGTACTTACTGTAATACCCATATTCAAGTTATTAGAAACGATATGAGATTAGCTAAAAAAGAAGTATTAGAACAGGAAAGTGATTAGATATGGATAGAAAAACGATAATTCTTTTTATAGGTGCCTTTTTAATAATAGGAATGTTATTTATAGAAGGAATAAATTTTAGTTCGCTTGCAACTGACTCAGGATTTGATACTAGTTATAGCGGAGGAGGTGGAGGGGGTAGAGGTCATAGCTCTAGTAGTTCTTCTAGTTCTAGAGGGAGTTCTAGACCTCTTACTTTACCAGAAATTCTTATAACTATTGGCGTAATAGTTGGGGCAATAGTTTTCTTTGTGGGAACTTTGTACTTTTTGGAATATTTAGAAAAGAAACATTTGGCTACTGTAATTGTATTTGTTTTTTCTCTTATTATTTTAATTGCTCTTTTTTCTCTTTTAATTTTAGTATTCATAGTACTAGCTTTATCTATTCAAAATCTAATTGGAAAAATTATTATGTTATTATTGCTCCCATTACCACTTACTATTTATTTAATACAATCTGTAAAGAAAATGTGGAATAGGGAAAAAGGATCTATAAAAGTTGACAGAATTCTTAGAAAACTTGAGAAAGATTCATTACCATTAACAAAAGAAGATGAAAAAGTATTACAAAAAGGATATCAAATTTATTTAGATGTACAAAAGGCATGGATGAATTTTGATTATGATACAATGCGATTATTAGTAACAGATGAATTATTTAATATGTATCAAAATCAATTAAAAACACTAGAATTAAAAGAGCAACAAAATATAATGAAGAATTTTAAACTAAAAGAGTATCATCTAGTATCTCGTAAAAATGAAAATGGAGTAACAACAATAGTAGTTTTATTAAAAACAGCTTTCTTTGATTATATTATAAATAAAGAAAAAGAAGTGGTTAGAGGAAGAGAAAATAGGAAAGTAACGATGACTTATTTATTGACTTTTGTATCTGCTGATAAAAAAATAGAAAGATGTCCAAATTGTGGAGCGCAATTAGAAAAAGAAAGTACAGAATGTACTTATTGCAATACGAAGATTCAAAAAAATGCTAAAATGAAATTGGCTAAAAAAGAAGCATTAAAGCAAGAATAAAGAAAGTAGAGGATATTTATGTTAGAAGAATTAAAAAGATTAGATAATACATTTACAGAAAGTATGTTTAAATCAAAGGTAGATAATATTTTTGTATTAATGATGAGTTCTATTATGTTTAAAGATATTAGTAGAATTTCATCATCATTAAATGAAAATATGCGTGCTCAAATTCAAAGAAGAATTGATGAATTACAAAGAAATAATGAAATTCAAATGTATGATGAATTAAATGTAAAGCATACAGAAATTGGCAATGTTCAAATTCTAGAAGATAAGTATGTTATTGAAGTTATTTTAACGTCAAGATATATGGATTATAAATTAGATAATACAACAAAAAAATATAAATCAGGAAATAATTCTAGTAGAATAGAGAAAAGAAATAGATTGATTTTTGAAGAAAGAAGAGATCATAAAAGTCTAGGAATTGCTGCTAAGTGCCCTTCTTGTGGTGCTAATATTGACTATAATTATAGTGGAGTATGTGAGTATTGCAAAGCACAAATGCCTAAAGAAGAATATGATTGGATATTAACTTCTTGGGAGCAATCTTAATATGAAGAAATATTTAACATTAATAGTATCGTCTGTTTTTATAATTAGTTTATTAGTATTATTTGATATTGAAATAACATCTCCTTCTATTGCAACTGACTCAGGATTTGATACAAGCTATGATTCGGGAGGAGATTGGTATTATGATTCTAGCTGGGATACTGGCTCTAATTGGGATACTGGTTCTAATGATACTACAATACCATCTAATTCTAGTATTGGTGGAAGCTTCATTTATTTAATATTTTTAGGGATTGTTGTTATTCTATTAATAGTAGTTTTTATAAAAAGGATTAGATGGCAGAGACAAATAGAGAAGTATGACGAAGGAAATAAAAGAGTTGAAGGAATTAATAATGAAATTACTAGTAGTATGTTTAAGGAACCAAATGTCAGTGAAGAAGATTGGGAACTTTTAAAGAAAATATATCAAATTTATTTAGATATTCAAAAGGCATGGATGAATTTTGATTATGAAACTTTAAAGAAATTGGTAACTGATGAACTTTATCATACTTATCAAAATGAATTAGATACTTTAAAATTAAAAAATCAAAAGAATATAATGACAGATTTTGAATTTCATTCTTCTAAAATAATATCAAAATCTACAGAAAATCTAATCACTACAATTGTTGCAGAATTGTCGGTTTCTTTCTATGATTATATAGTGGATAGTGATAAAAAAGTAATAAGGGGAAATAATCAAGAAAAAGTTCAAATGAAGTATTTACTTACATTTGCATGTAAGGAAGATAATGAAGATAAATGTCCAAATTGTGGAGCTATGCTAAAGGATGATGCTACAATGTGTCCTTATTGTGATACTAAAATACAATCAGTAGGAAAAGAACTACGTTTATCTAAGAAAGAATGTTTGAGACAAAAATAATAAATTAAAGGGAAATCGATAAGGATTTCTCTTTTTTTGTGGTATAATGAAAAAAATAGGAGTGGGTGTAGTGTGAGAGGTAAAACTACTTTTCTTTTAGTTTGTTCAATTCTTTTAATAGGTGCTTTTTTAATAAGTGGATATTATAATCTCATGCCAGCTATATCAACTGATGCAGGTTTTGATGTTGACTTTGATACAGGTGGTAGTTCTGGCAGTAGCAGTGGTAGTGGAGATATATTTAGCATTATTTATTTAATGCTTCAATATCCGCTTTTAACCTTAATTCTTGTTATCGTTTTTATTCTTTTTAGTGTTATTGAAAATAATAAAAAGAGAAATAAAGATGGATCTAATTTTAACAATATAACACAATCTTCTTATGATGAAGAAACAAAAGAATTCTTATTAACTGCATATCAAATTTTTTATGATGTACAAATGTCGTGGATGAATTTCGATTATGATAAACTAAAAACATTGGTAACAGATGAATTATATAATTCTTACTATAATCAATTACAAACATTAGAATTAAAGGGTCAAAAGAATATTATGAGAGATTTTATAGTTAAAAGTTCTAGAATTCTTTCTAATAAACAAGATGCTGAAAAAATTATGGTTGTAGTAGAATTAAATGTTAGTTTTTATGATTATATAGTAGATGCTAGTAATAATGTATTACGTGGAAAAGATACGCAAAAGGTTTCGATGACTTATCATTTAACATTTGTAGCACAATTAAATAGTAATGATAAATGTCCGAATTGTGGAGCGCCTCTTGAAACACCAAGTTATTGTGATTATTGTAAATCACATATTCAGGGATTATCAACGGGTATGAGAATGTCTAAAAAAGAGGCAATTAGACAAAGGATGGAGTAGCCTATGGAAAAAGAAAGCAAGTATGATGTGAGTACTTCTGTATCTTATCTTTTTGTTCAAGATGGAGAAGAGAAAAAATTATATATAAATGGAAAACTTGTTGGCCAAGATGAAGATTTAGAATTATTAGAGAAATGCTATCAAGTATATTTAGATGTACAAAAAGCATGGATGAATTTTAATTATGAAGAGTTAAGAAAGTTATTGACTGACGAACTATTTAATATGTATCAAAATCAGTTGCGGACATTAGAATTAAAAGAAGAACAAAATATCATGAGAGATTTCGTGTTAAAAAAATCAAATATTATTAGTAAAGAAGAAGTAAATAATGTGACAACTATAAAGATGGGACTTAGTGTTAGTTTTTATGATTATATAGTTGATAAAAACAAAAAAACAATGCGAGGAGACAAATTAGAAAAAGTAGTTATGACATATATGTTGACATTTATTAAAGAAGAAACAAAAATAGAGAATTGTCCACATTGTGGTGCAAAACTAGAAAGTGGAGAAACTATTTGTCCTTACTGTAACACAAAGCTTCTTATGACTGATGAAATAAGACTGTCTAAAAAAGAAGTAATTAGACAAATAATGGAAAGATAGTGACGTTATGAAAAAAAGGATAATTTTATTAGTAATGATTTTTTTGATTAGTGGAGCTGTCTTTATTAGTTCGTCTAATCTATTAAGAATCGGAACGGATTCAGGCTTTGATACAAGCTATGATTCTGGAGGTTCCAGTGGTGGAAGTAGTAGCGGAGGTTCCAGTGGATCTAGTTATGGAAGTAGTTCTTCATCAGGTGGTGGATCTGGTGGAAAAATTATTTGGACTAAAGAAAATATTTTAATTGTTTCTGGCATAGTTGTGCTTTTCTTAATATCTGTTTGTCTATGTTACCATTCTATGAAACATCATTGGTATGCAAGATTTCAATTTGGATATATTAGTTTTATTGTCATTTCTATTTACTTAGTAATTTTATCTTTAAATTTATCTTTTTTTCTTGCCGCATTACCATTTGCTTTGCTTTTTTTAATACCAGTAAGAATTCATTTAGCAGATGATATAAAAGCAGAAAAAGGTATTAGTAAAAGAAAGCAAATTTCGGAAGTTGATATGGAATTAATTGGAAGTGGATTTCAGCACTATATAGCAGTACAAGAAGCTTTAACAAATTTTGATTATGATGAATTAAAAAATCTTCTTACAGATAGTTTATATCAATCTTATAAGAAAAAGTTAGACTTACTAAAATTGAAGAATATGAAGTATATAATGAATGATTTTTCACTTATAAGTTATAAAATTCTTTCTAAGAAAAATGATAGGAATAAAGTTTTATTGAAATTACAATTAAAAATGAGCTTTTATAATTATGTGATAAATGCAAAAAATGATATTATTGGTGGAACTTCTGATGATAAAATAGAAAAAGAATATGTATTAACTTTTATAAGTCAAAATGATGAGGATATATGCCCAATTTGTAATACTGTTTTAAATAGTAATTCTATTTGTAAAAACTGTGGGTTTGATGTTAGTTTATCTTTTAAGAATATGAAATTAGAAAGAGTAGAGGAGTAGTAGTATGTTAAACAGTAAATTTCTTTTTATAGGCTCTATAGTATTGGTTTGTGTTTTTTATTTTTTAGGATACTATGAATTAAATTTGAAATCTTTGGCAACTGACTCAGGATTTGATACTAGTTATGATTCTGGGGGTTCAAGTGGTGGATCTAGTGACTCAAGTGGAGGATCTAGTTGGGATACTGGTTCTAGTTATGATTATGGGAGCAGTTCATCTGGAAGTAGTTCTAGTGGTAGCCATTCTAGTAGTGTATCTATGATTATATTATTATTTGTAGTAGCAATAAATATTGGTTTAATAGTTTACTATTTATCTAATATAACAAAAAAAGATATAATGAAGTTTATATTAGGTGTTGTATTATTCTTACTAATGTGTAGTGTTTTAGTTTTTATTTTACCTATTTTTACAAGAATACATCCTTTAATTGCGATAATAATGGGACCAATACTATTTACTGTAGGATTAGCATTTATTATAAAATCAACGAGAAAAATTGTATATAGTTCAAAAACTTCTACAACAAATCGTGTTGGAAGTTTTACGAATTCTGCTTTAGTTGCTATGTATGAAAGAGAACGGTATAATCAAGTGCCAAAAACAGAAAAAAATGATAAATTATTAGATAATTGTTATTCTATTTATAGAGAGGTACAAAAAGCATGGATGGACTTTGATTATAATTCGATGAGAAAGTTAGTGACTGACGAATTGTTCAACACTTACCAGAATCAATTACAAACATTAGAATTAAAAGGTCAAAAAAATATTATGAATAATTTTTATCCACAAGAAATGGAATTATTGCGTATCGATGAGGAAAAAGGAATTTATACAATTTTAATGTATTTGAAAATAGAGTTTTATGACTATATAGTGGATAATCAAAATAAGGTGTTGCGTGGAAGTAGTAATCAAAAAGTAGTAATGGAATATCTATTAACTTATGTTGATAATACAAATGAAGAAACTAAGTGTCCAAATTGTGGTGCAAAATTAGAAGAAGAAGTTTCGGTTTGCCCATATTGTCAATCTAATATTCAAGGCATAACATCTCTTAGATTGGCTAAGAAGGAAGCTATGAGACAAAGACCTGGAAGAAATTATAATAGATAGTAGGCGAAGTAAAAATGTATAATAAAAAGAAAAAATTTATTTTTCCTGTTGCAATACTTTTAATAGGAATATTATTAATAGGTTGTTGTTTAGAATTTCAGTTGCCATCTTTAGCAACTGATTCAGGTTTTGATACTGGAGGCGGTGGAGGCGGCGGTTCCTCTGGCGGTGGAAGCTCTAGTGATGGAAGTTCTGGTGGTGGAAGTAACGATCCTATGGCTTTTAAGCACATAGCAGAGGGAATGTATGCACTAATTTTGTCAATAATAATGATTATAAATGCGGAAAGTGTTGAAACTTCTGAAACTGAGAAAGTGTCTCTTAAGAAAAAAGTAGTATTCGCTATTTTGATTTTAATTTCTTTTGGCTGCACTATTGATTGGGCTATTAGTGACCCATTATCCCTTCTTCTAATGTTACTTTGTAACGTTATATCTATATTTGGATATATTGTTATTCTTCAAATAATACCGCCAATTTATGGAGAATATTCAAAGTTCTATCTTTATATGAACTTTGATATCAAAAAAATGTTAGATGAAAGAAGCCCTAGTTTAGAGAATGAAGAAAATTTAAAAATAGCAGAAGAAGCTTATCAAATTTATTATGATATTCAAAATGCATGGATGAATTTTGATTATGACAAGTTAAGAACTTTAGTAACAGATGAAATGTTTAATATGTATCAAGCTCAATTACAAACATTAGAATTAAAAGGACAAAGAAATGTTATGAATAATTTTAATCCAGTAAAAAAATTTGTTGTATCAAGAGAAAAGTCAAATGGTATAGAAACAATAAAAGTTTTATTATTTGTTAATTTTCGTGACTATATTGAAGACAAAGAAGGAAATCTTGTGAGCGGTTATAAGACATTTGATATTAAGGTAAGCTATCTATTAACTTATGTAGTAGCAGAAGAAAAATTAGAAAAATGCCCTGGATGTGGGGTAGAACTAACTGGCAAAGAGACAGAATGTGCTTATTGTCATACGAAATTTCAAACAGTAGGTACTCATATGAGATTAGCCAAAAAAGAAGTTTTGAGTCAGTATCATTAAAAATACCTAAGATTTCTTTTTTATGGTATAATAGTTTCAGTAAGGTAGGGATAAAATGGATGCATATGTTGTATTATTTTTAGTAATTGTAATTATTTGTTGGGCTTGTTATAGAAGAAAATTAGAAAAAGCAGCTTACGGAATAGCAGCTCTTGATTTAGGTTTAAGGTTATTTGATGTTGTATCTAGAAACATTGGAAAGAATGAAGTAGCAACATTTTTAGCTAAATGGCCTAATAGTTTAATGAGTGTAGCAGATCAATATACAAAGGGATTAATAAACGTAATTATTTCTTGGATGTTTGTCTTATTAATGATTTATTTTCTATTTCTAATTATAAGAGTATTTTTTAAAAAATAAAAAATATTCTTTTTTTATCTTCAACAACATTTGTTTGTGTGCTATAATGAAATAGGTGATAGTATGTATGAATATATAAAAGGAATGGTAACAGAGATAGAAAGTACTTATATTGTAGTAGAAGTAGCTGGTATTGGATACTTAGTTTACGTTCCAAATCCATATTCTTTTTCTTTAAATAAAGAAGAGAAAGTGTATGTATACGAGCAGGTAAGAGAAGATGAATTAAGTCTTTATGGATTTCATACATTAGAAGAAAAACAATTATTCTTAAAGTTAATTAATGTAAAAGGATTAGGTTGTAAAATGGCTCTTCCTATTTTAGCAACTGGTTCTATAGAAGGAATCATGGATGCAATAGAAAGAGAAAATATTTTATACTTAAAGAAATTTCCAAAAATAGGAGATAAAGTAGCAAAACAAATTATTCTAGATTTAAAAGGAAAATTAGGTATTACTGCAAGTACTAGTGTAGAACATAACTTTGAAGAATTGATTGAGGTATTAGAAGGTTTAGGATATAAAAATGGTGATATTAAAAAGATATTGCCACATATTCATTCTGAGTTAACAATAGAAGAACAAATAAAAGAAGCTTTAAAATTATTATTAAAGTAGGGAGGTAGTCATGGAAGATAGGATTTTAACAAATGAAAAATTGACAGAAGATCAACTAGAACTATCTATTCGTCCAGAAGAATTAGAAGAATATATTGGACAAAAAGAAGTAAAAGAAAACTTAGAAATATTTATTAAAGCTGCAAAGATGAGAGAAGAACCATTAGATCATGTATTACTGTATGGTCCTCCAGGACTTGGTAAAACTACACTTGCTTATATTATTGCTCATGAATTAGGCAGTAATATTCGTACCACCAGTGGACCTTCTATTGAAAAGAGTGGGGATTTAGCGGCAGTTCTTTCCAGTTTAGAACCAGGGGATGTCTTATTTATTGATGAGATTCATAGAATCCCTAGATTTATAGAAGAAATTTTATATTCCGCAATGGAAGATTTTACGCTAGATATTATTGTGGGAAATGATTCTAGTAGTCGTAATATTAGAATAGATTTACCACCATTTACTTTAGTTGGTGCGACAACACGTGCAGGAGATTTAACAGGCCCATTAAGAGATAGATTTGGTATTATTAATAAACTAAATTATTATACAGTGGAAGAATTACAAATGATTGCGAAAAGAACAGCTAAAGTATTAGAAGTAACAATTGAAGATGATGCAGCATATGAGCTTGCACGTCGTAGTAGAGGAACACCTAGAATTGCTAACCGCTTATTTAGAAGAGTTAGAGATTATGCACTAGTTATGGGAAATGGTGTTATGAATCTAGAAATTACAAAACTAGCCCTTGATAAATTAAAAGTAGATGGATTAGGTCTTGATGAAACTGATTATCATTTATTAAAATCTATTATAGAAAAGTTTAATGGGGGGCCAGTAGGGATAGAAGCTATAGCATCTTCTATTGGAGAGGAACAGACAACTATTGAAGATGTATATGAGCCATATCTTTTACAAACAGGTCTTTTAAAAAGAACAAGTCGTGGTAGAATAGTAACCGCTAAAGCCTATGAACATTTAGGTATACCATATGTCGATAAGGAGTCTAAGTGATGTTATTCGCTTGGCTTTTTTTGTCATATATGGTATAATTTTAGGTGTTAGAAGTTGAGGTTTAGATATGTTTATTGGAAAGTATAATAAGTCAGTAATTGTTACTTATTTAGGAGTATTATCAACCATGATAGGTTTTTATCTTATTTTGGGATTTTCTGTTCCTAAAATGACAGGGGCAATTATTTGTTTAATGATATCAGGAATTTGTGATATGTTTGATGGGAAAGTAGCACGTATGTGTAAAAATAGAACAGAAGAGGATAAAGAGTATGGAATTCAAATCGATTCTTTAACAGATATGATTTCATTTATAGCATTCCCAATTGTGACACTTTATGGGGTAAGTATCTATTTTGATATTGCTTTAAATCCATATGTTACTATTTTAGTGTTAACACTTTTTACGGTAGCAGGAATTAGCCGTTTAGCGTATTTTAATTTAGGTGCTAATAGTGAGGATGGACCAGTAAAATATTATTCTGGATTACCAGTTACTACAACAGCAATGATATTTCCAGCTATTTATTTATTAAGATATGTAATTCCAAGAGATATTTTTGTTAGTATCTATTTAGGAGTATTTATCTTAGTAGCATTCTTATTTGTCTATAATTTTAAAATAAAAAAACCAAAGAAGAATTGGTGGTATATTACATGTAGTGTACTTGCTGTTATAATGACTGCTATTCTAATTTATTTAAAGGTGAAATAATGGTTTTCGATAGAAAGACTAATACCTATTATAAAGAGGATAGTAGTAAAGCTCTCCTCTTTTTGTACAATTATTTTCCAGGACGAATTATTTTAAAATTATTAACACGTAAATGGGTAAGTGTATTAGGCGGATGCTATATGAGTAGCAGATTGTCGAAACATAGAATACCCAAATTTATTCGTAAAAATCATATTGACATGAGTGATTATGAAGAAAAAAAGTATACTTCTTTTAATGATTTCTTTACAAGAAAAATAAAGAAAGATAAAAGAGTGATGAGTAAGAATGGAAAATTGTTTTTATCTCCAGCTGATTCTAAACTGACAGTATATCCGATTAATCAAGACACTTGCTTTTGGATAAAGAATAGTTGTTATACTGTATCCGATTTATTACAAGATGAATCTCTTGCAAGTAAATATGAAGGTGGTTATTGCTTTGTTTATCGTTTAGGAGTAACAGATTATCATAGATATTCTTACATAGATGATGGGAAAGTACTTTCTAGTAAAAAGATTAAGGGTGTATTTCATACAGTACAGCCACTTGCTTTTAAGAGATATAAAGTTTTTAGTGAGAATACAAGAGAGTATCAGGTATTAAAAACGAAACATTTTAAAGATATCATCCAAATGGAAGTGGGAGCTTTAATGGTTGGTAAAATTTGTAATAAAGAGTGTGAGAAATTTTCTAGAGGAGAAGAAAAAGGTTATTTTTGTTTTGGAGGATCTACAGTAGTTGTTTTAGTAGAAAAAGATACTGTCATCGTTGATTCAGATATTTTAGAAAATTCTTCTAAAGATATTGAGACAAAAGTATACTTATATGAAGCAGTAGGGAGACGAAAGTAATGATTATAAGAAAAGCTGTTTTAATTATTCATGGATTTGCTGGTGGGGTGTATGATGAAGAAAGATTACAGTACCATTTAAACAGTAAACTAGAATTGGATGTTTATAATTTTACACTGCCAGGTCATAAGCGAAATCTTACTCATGACATCTCTTATAGAGATTGGTTTGACTCTGCAGAAAAACATGTAGAAATGTTAATTCAAAAAGGTTACCATACTATTTATGTAGTAGGACATAGCATGGGTGGAATACTTGCTACTCATGTTGCTATCAAGTATAAAGAAGTAAAGAAATTGGTGTTAGCTGCACCTGCTTTCCAATATCTAGATGAAGATAGTGATTTGAAAGATAAAGTAGATGCTCTTATGAAAAATGGTGCTAATATTGTGAAGACTTATCATGCTAAAGAAATCTTATCTAGAATGCTTAAGGTATCTGTCCCAATGTTGATAGAATTTCATAAAATTGTAGAAAAATCTCAAGATAAACCATCACAAATAACTATCCCAACTCTTATTTTTCAGGGGACCAATGATGAAATTGTTCCAGAAACAAGTTCTGAATTTGTTTATAATAATGTAAAAGGTAAAAAGTGGCTAATTTATTTAGAAGGAATTACTCATGACATTTTTTGCAGTAGAAAAACAGAAGTAGTAAATAAAGAAATAGAAAAGTTTTTCTTGTCTCCAATATATCGTGAGAAACCAATTAGGAAATGGTAGAAAGAGAGTTTATATGAAAACAGATGATTTTGATTTTGAATTGCCAGAAGAGTTAATTGCTCAGACACCTCTTTCTAAAAGAGATGATTCGAAACTACTCGTTCTTCATAAAGAAAATGGTAATATTGAGCACAAACATTTTAGTAATATCTTAGATTACTTACAGGAAGGAGATGTACTTGTATTAAATGATACCAAAGTACTTCCAGCTCGTCTTTATGGAGTAAAAGAAGAAACAGGTGCTGTTATTGAAATATTGATGCTTAAGGAAAAAGAAAGTGATAACTGGGAGTGTTTAGTAAAACCTGCCAAAAGAATTCATGTAGGAGAGACAGTTACATTTTCACAAAAACTAAAAGCTACTTGTACAAGTGTAGGGGAAGAAGGAATTCGTGAATTTCATTTTGAATATAGTGGAATCTTTTATGAAATACTAGATGAGTTAGGAGAAATGCCACTCCCACCTTACATTCATGAGAAATTAGAAGAAAAAGATAGATATCAAACAGTGTATGCTAAAAATGTTGGTAGTGCAGCTGCACCTACAGCAGGTCTTCATTTTACAAAAGAATTACTTTCTAAAATAGAAGAAAAGAAAGTAATAGTTACTTATGTAACGCTTCATGTAGGACTAGGTACTTTTAGACCAGTAAATGTAGAAGATGTAACAAAACATAAGATGCATAGTGAATTTTATATGATGAATAAGGAAACTGCTGATATTTTAAATAAGGCTAAGAATGACGGTAGAAGAATTATTAGTGTTGGAACTACTTCTACTAGAACATTAGAAACAATTATAAAACAATATGGAACATTTAAAGAGTGTAGTGGATGGACAGAGATATTTATTTATCCAGGTTATGAGTTTGGAGCAATAGATGCTTTAATTACCAATTTCCATTTACCAAAATCTACTCTACTTATGTTAGTTAGTGCTTTAGCAGGTAAAGAAAATATATTAAACGCTTACAAGATAGCAGTAGAAAATAAATATCGTTTCTTTTCATTTGGCGATAGTATGTTTATTTGTAAATGAGTGAATTATTAAATCAATTATTATGTGATTTTGTATATGAAGATGATTGGGAAGATGTTGACATTTCCTTTATTAGAAGTTTACAAAATATAATTACAAGTCAAAAAGTTTCTTTACTACAACAAAGCTATAAAACAAAAATGGGAATAGAAAAAACAAAAGAATATGCACATAGATTTTTAAGAAGATTAGATAGAAGATATGATGATTACTTTACACTTCTTTTAGATACAGGTGTTATTCATATTCATGATAGAATGAAAAGAAAGTTAAAACTTTCAACTATGTCTATTACATCTTCTGGAAAAATAATTGATATCTATGCAACTAAAACAATAGAAGATGCTTATACTTATGTACATGAAATGATGCATAGTTGGAATTGTGATGAAAATAATTTAACAGTGACATGGCATTTAATGACAGAAGCCTTTTCTATTTTAGCAGAATCTCTTCAGTGTGATGATATGATTGGTATTCATCCAGAAGCAATAAAGAATAAAAGAGATACTTATTATGCATTACAAATAAGAGCGATTATTCTGCAATTTGAATTAGATTTAGTAGATTTATATATGGCACATGGATATATTGATGATGATATGATGCTACATTATTTAAAATCTAAAAATAGATATGAGCAAGGAATTATTGATTTACATCTTGATTGGATAGAAGAAAATGGAATGCTAAGATTTGATTCCTTACAAAGAGATATCATTGGAGGTGTTATAGCTTCTTATATGCATAATCGTATATTGGAGCACCCAAAAAGAATACAAGAATTTATAGAATTAAATGATCACTGTAATGAAATACCTTTTCTAGATGTACTTAGATATCTGGATTTAGAAGTAGAAGATGAATATTCTTGGATATTAAGTAAGAAGTCATTACAAACATTAGAAAAAAGTTATCAGAAGGAATTAAAAAGTTTATAGGAGGAAATATTATGAGAAATGTAGGAACAGTTGTAAGGGGGATTCGTACTCCAATTATCAAGGAGCATGATGATTTAGCCAGTATTGTTGTTAATTCAGTAGTAGAGGCATCTAAGTCAGAGCCATTTACTTTTAAGGATAGAGATATTGTAGCAATCACAGAGGCTGTAGTTGGAATTTCAGAAGGAAATTATGTAACAGTTGATGATATAGCAACAGATATGGTAAATAAATTTCCAGAACGTGAAGTAGGTATTGTTTATCCAATTTTAAGTAGAAATAGATTTTCTATGATATTAAAGGGAATTGCTCGTGGTATGAATAAAATAACAATGCTACTTAGCTTTCCAGCAGATGAAGTAGGAAACGGAATTTTAGATGAAGAGAAATTAGATAATAGTTCTTATACATTAGGGGATGTATTAAGTGAAACTGATTATGAAAGAGATTTTGGGGATTTTATTCATCCATTTACGGGAATTAACATGGTTCATTTCTATAGAGAATTAATTGAATCAGAAAATTGTCAGGTAGAATTTGTTTTCTCTAATAGCGCAAAAACAATTTTAAATTATACAAATAATGTATTAAACTGTGATATTCATACAAGAAAGAAAACTAAGAAGATGTTAGAGAATGCTGGGGCACATGTATATGGTCTTTATGAGATTATGAATGCTCCAATTAATGGAAGTGGATTTAATCCAGAATATGGATTACTTGGATCTAATAAATCAACAGAAGAAAGATTAAAGTTATTTCCAAAAACTGGTGATAAATTAGTTACTGAAATTCAAAATAAATTAAGAGAAATTACAGGAAAAGAAATTGAAGTAATGGTATATGGAGATGGAGCATTTAAAGATCCAGTAGGTCATATTTGGGAACTAGCTGATCCAGTAGTATCTCCAGCCTATACAAAAGGGTTAGAGGGAACTCCTAATGAAATTAAATTAAAATATATTTCTGATAATAAGTTTGCAGACTTAAAAGGAGAAGAATTAAAAGAAGCTATCAAGGGAGAAATTCGTGAGAAGAATAGTGACCTAAAAGGTAGTATGTTATCTCAAGGAACTACTCCAAGAAGAATTACAGATTTAGTAGGTTCTCTATGTGATTTAACAAGCGGTAGTGGAGATAAGGGAACTCCCGTTGTATATATTCAAGGATATTTCGATAACTTATCAAATGATTAATATGAATAAAGTAATTGTAATATGTGGTCCTACTGCTGTAGGGAAAACAAAGATGAGTGTAGAACTTGCAAAAAGATTAGATGGAGAAATCATCAATGCAGATAGTACTCAAGTATTTAGAATGATGAATATTGGTACTGCTAAAGTAACGGAAGAAGAAAAAGAAAATATTCCTCATCATTTATTTGATATTAAAAATCCAAATGAAGATTATACTGTATATGATTATCAAAAAGATTGTAGATATTATATAGATGATATTTTAAAAAGAGGAAAAACTCCTATCTTAGTAGGTGGAACTGGGTTATACATAAAAGCTGCTTTATATGATTATGAATTTGAAGAAGAAAGTGAGACTTATTCTTTTCAAGAAAAAACAAATGAAGAGTTATATTTGGAATTAAAAAATGTAGATCCAGATACCACTATTCATCCAAATAATAGAAAAAGGATAGAGCGCGCGCTTAGTTATTTTTATCAGCACCAAACTCCAATCAGTAGTCAAAAGAAATCTAGTACTCTATTATATGATGCCATTTTTATAGGACTTACAACAGATAGAGAAAACCTTTATGAACGTATCAACAATCGTGTGCATAAAATGTTAGAGGATGGGTTATTAGAGGAAGCAAAAGAAATCTATGAATTGGGTTACCGAAGTAAAGCTATTATGACGCCTATTTGCTATAAAGAACTATTTTCTTATTTTGATAATGAAATATCTTTAGAAAAAGCAGTAGAACTGATACAACAAAGAAGTAGAAGATATGCTAAAAGACAATATACTTGGTTTAATCATCAATTGCCTGTAAAGTGGATAGATGTAGATTTTATGGATTTTGAAAATACTATTAATGAAGTAATTCATACAATTAAAAACACCTAATAATAGGTGTTTTATTGTGACATCATCATAATAATTTGTAATGTTACTAATATTCCATTATGGATAGTGTGTAAACTAATTGGAACAAATATATTATTAGATTTTACTAAAGTATAAGCAAATATCCAACCTGGTACACTATAAGGAAGTAGGAATAACCAATCTGTCCATACAGTAGCACTTCCAATAACATGCATAAATCCAAATAGTAAACCTGATAAGAAAATAAATAACCAATTAATTTTGCAACTCATTTTACGAATAGAAAATCTAAATATTAATTCTTCTATTAAAGGTGCAAAAATAACAGATACAATGAAGGTATAAAGAGGTAAATTATTAATTAAAATACGTACTTGTTCTTCATTTTTAGCAATGTCATTAGTAAATGGCTTAATAAGCAAATTACTTAATACCATAAGACCAAGAGCAATGAACCAGTATTTAATATAATTTCCTATATACGTTTTAAAGTTATTTTTATATTCTATTAATTGTGGATATAATTCTTTTCGATAAAACCAAAGAATACTTAAAATCATTAAAAATTCATAAATTAAAGAATAGGCAATTATAGCTCCATTAGACCAAGTGGTATAATTAATACCAAGTAATACTAATGGTAATGTTTGATAGGTGGATGCTAGTAAATAAAAAAGAAAAACTGATGTACCTAATAAAAAATCTTTTTTTCCTTTTTTAAATCCTAAAAGAATCAATAATAGAATAATAGCATCATAAATAAAACAATAACTAAAAATAGCAATATCAGGCCAATTTTGATAATGAATATTAAACCATTTTAATGGTAGGCTTTGGTGAGAAATCACAATTAAAAAAATGCTAAAAATCCATATAGTGTTTATAATAATTTTAGAAGTTTTCTTTTCCATATTTTAACCTCACAGATATTACCATTATATCAGAAAATAGTAAAAAAATAATAAAAAAGTATGCAATATAAAAAAATTGTGCTATAATATTAGCAGTTCTACAGAGAGAAGAGTGGGAAATCCCACTCTTTAATATTTATTTAGGAGGAAATATGGATATTGCACATGAAGTAAAAGAACTTATTCAAAAACCAGTTAGTGATGCTGGGTACATCATAGATGAAGTTCTTTATGAGAAAGAAGATAGAACAAATTTTTTGAGAGTGGTTATTGATAAGGCAGGAGTCGTAGATGTAGATGATTGTGTTGTTGTCAGTAATATTGTAAATCCATTATTAGATGAAAAGGATTTTATTGACGAAAGTTATATTTTAGATGTTTGTTCTAAAGAGAAAGGATGTGAATAAAATGGCTAATAAGAAAGCAGAAAGTAAAATGGAAGATAATAAAATGGATAACAAAGCATTTAAAAAAGCGTTAGATGCTTTAGTAAAAGAAAAAGATATCTCTGAAGATTATATTTATGAAGCAATGGAACTTGCTTTAACAAGTGCTTATAAGAAAAACTATCATTCTCTATCTAATGTAAGAGTAGATATTGATAGATTCTTAGGCGATATTAGGGTATTTTCATTCCGTACTGTAGTATTAGATGAGGAGCACAGAGTATCATTAGATGAAAATGATTTTGATGATGATTCTTTAGATGGAATTACTTCTTTTGCAGATCTAGAGAATATGGAATTTGATGAAGAAGATGAAGAGGAGGATGAAAAATATCAGCCATTCATTTATGATGAAAGAATTCATATTACCTTAGAGGAAGCTCAAAAATTAGTTCCAGGAATTAAAGTTGGGGAAACTATTGAAGAAGAAGTTACTCCACATGACTTTGGACGTGTTGCTGCTGCAACAGCTAAACAAGTAATTGTACAAAAAATAAGAGAAGCAGAAAGAAATAATATTGCTACAGAATTTGGTGATAGAACAGATGAGATGGTTTCTGGTATAGTAGAAATGGAAGATGAGAAAAACTACTTCATTGATTTAGGTAAAACTCAAGGATTACTTCCTAAAACAGAAATTATTCCAGGTGAAACTATTAAAATGGGTAGTCATATTAAGACTTATATCAATAAAGTAGATATCAATTCTAAAGGAGCTTTAATTCTTTTAACTCGTAAACATTATGGATTTGTAAAACGTTTATTCGAATTAGAGATTCCAGAAATTAATGAGGGAATTGTACTTGTTTATAGTGTTGCTCGTGATCCAGGTAATCGTACTAAGATTGCTGTATATTCAGAGAACAGTAATGTAGATCCAGTTGGAGCTTGTATAGGTGAAAAAGGTTCAAGAATTAATAGTATTATTAAAGAATTAAATGGAGAAAAGATAGATGTAATTCCATACAGTAAAGATACAGCTACTTTTATTGCTAATGCATTAAGTCCAGCTAAGGATGTACGTGTATTTATTACAGATGAGAAAAACAAGGAAGTACTTGTTGTTGTAGATAATGAAAATCTTTCTTTAGCAATTGGTAAGAAAGGTGCAAATGTAAGACTTGCATCAAAACTTACTCATTATAAATTAGATGTTAAAACATATGAACAAGTAAAAGAAGCAGGAATTAATATTTTAGAGTAATATGAAAAAGATACCTGAAAGAACTTGTGTAGTTAGTCATGAGAAATTGCCAAAGAATGAGTTGATAAGAGTAGTAAGAACTCCAGAAAAAAGTGTAATTATCGATACAACAGGAAAAGCAAATGGTAGAGGAGCTTATTTAAAGAAAGCTCCAGAAGTTATTGAAAAAGCAAAAAAATCAAAAATATTGGAACGCCACTTAGAAGTGGAAATTCCAAATGAGGTGTTCGATGAATTATTAAAAATGTGTTAAAAAAGAAAGAAGGTGCGTAGTATGATGAGTGTATTTGAATATGCTATGGATGTAGAAAAATCAGTAGAAGAAATTCTAAAAAAATGTAAAGAACTACAGATAGATGCTACCAATGAAGAAGACATGCTAGATGAGGATGCTATAACAGAGTTAGATAATGTTTTAGCGCAAGAGGAAACAGAAGAAGATTATGATGAGATTGATGAAATCGAAGATGAATTAATCGAAAAGGAAAAAAGTAAAATAGAAGAGATGACTTCTGGTTCTAAACAAAAGAAGTTAAATACAGCCAATGCAAAGTCTACTAAAAAAGAGTTAGCTCGTAAGAAGAAAGAAATGTATAAGCATAAAGAAAAACTTATTAGTAATGCTCCAGTAGAGGATAAAAACGTTGTTATTTATAAAGATGGAATGACAATTGGAACTTTAGCGAAAGAACTAGGCATTACAGCTGCAGAATTAATAAAAAAATTATTTACACTAGGTATACTTGCCACTGTAAATAATTCTATTGATTTTGAAAATGCATCTCTACTTGTAATGGATTACAATAAAGAATTAAAAAGAGAAACTGAACAAGATGAATCAAAATTTGAAGATTTTGAAATTCATGATAGAGAAGAAGATTTAGTATCTAGACCACCAGTTGTAACAATTATGGGACATGTAGACCATGGAAAAACAACGTTACTAGATACTATTCGTAAGACAAGTGTCGCACTAGGAGAAGCAGGAGGAATTACTCAAGCTATTAGTGCTTATCAAGTAAAATGTAAGGACCAATTAATTACATTTATTGACACTCCTGGACATGCTGCATTTACAGAAATGAGAGCTAGGGGCGCAAGTATTACAGATATCGTTATTATTATAGTAGCAGCCGATGATGGCGTGATGCCACAAACTCAGGAAGCTATTGATCATGCGAAAGCTGCAGGAGTACCAATTTTAGTTGCTATTAATAAAATTGATAAGCCAAGCGCAAACCCAGATCGTGTTATGACAGAACTTGCAGAATATGGTCTTACTCCAGATGTATGGGGAGGAGATACTATATTTACTAAAATTTCTGCTAAGAATGGTGAAGGAATTGATACTTTACTAGAAAATATTTTATTAGTAGCAGAAATGGAAGAATATAAAGCAAATCCAAGTAGATATGCTATTGGTACAGTAGTAGAAGCTAAACTAGATAAACATGTTGGGCCAATTGTTACTGTTCTTATTCAAAATGGAACATTACGTTTAGGAGATCCAATTGTTGTTGGTAGTGCATTTGGTAAAATAAGAACACTACGTAATGATAAGGGTGAAGAGATTACTTCTGCTTACCCATCTCAGCCAGTAGAGATTACAGGACTAAATGAAACTCCAAAAGCAGGAGATAAGTTCATGGCATTTGAAACTGAAAAACAAGCAAGAAGTATTGGTGAAACAAGAAAAAATGAAGAGAAAGAAGCACAAAATAAATCTAATAGTGTATCTTTAGATGATATTTTTGCTAAAATTCAAGATGGTGTAAAAGAAATTAATGTAATTATTAAGGCAGATGTTAACGGAAGTGCTGAAGCTGTTAAAAATTCATTAGAAAAAATAGAAGTAGACGGAGTACGTGTAAAAGTAATTCGTAGTAGTGTAGGTGCTATTACAGAAAGTGATATCGTACTTGCTAGTGCTTCTAATGCTATCATTGTAGGGTTTAATATTAGACCAAATAATTCTATTCGTGACTATGCTAAAGATAAAGGTGTAGAGATTCGTCTTTACGATATTATTTATAAAGCAGTAGAAGAAATGGAATCAGCCATGAAAGGTATGTTAGATCCAGAATACGAAGAAAAAACTTTAGGAACAATTGAAGTAAGACAATTATTTAAATTCTCTAAAGTTGGAATAATAGCTGGTTCTTATGTAGTAGATGGAATTGTTAAGATGGGTGCTAAAGCAAGAGTAATCCGTGATAGTAAAGTAATTTATGATGGTGCTATTCAATCTCTACAAAGAGAAAAAGATAGTGTTAAAGAAGTTAAAAAAGGTTTAGAATGTGGTATTACTATTTCTAACTTTAATGACTTAAAAGTAGGAGATATCATCGAAGCTTATGAGATGGTAGAAAAAGAAAGAAAGTAGAAAAAATTTCTACTTTTTTTGTTCTATTTTTGAAGTTTGGAAAATTCATGAAAATCTATTGAAAAGTAAAAAATATAATTGATATAATACTTCCGATATGCTTAATTAGCGTTAGGTACATTCCTTTACGAAAGTAAAGGAGGTGGTAATATGACAAAGAGAGAGTGTTCTCAATTTATTATTATCATTCTTTTATTTATTTTAGTATTTGTAATATTATTTAAATAAAAAAAGTACACTAACGCTCAAATCTGAGTATTAGTGTACAAAACCCAAAATTTTGGAATGTACCTAACCAGTTAAAATTAAGTATATCCTTTTTTATTATATGAAGTTTCCTTCATTAAATTTATTTTAACATAAAAAAAAATACGAATCAAGACGATTTTTAGATAAGAAAAATACTCCATTTTTGAAGTTTGGAAAATTCCTAAAAATCTATTGAAAATAAAAAAATATCTAAGCTATAATAATAACTTGGATATATTTGAAAAAACAGATGCTTTCCCTTCCTTATTATGATATAGAAGGGTGGTGATATTATGACGAAAAGAGAGTGTTCTCAGTTTATCATAATACTACTCCTATTTCTAGTGGTAATTTTGTTACTTCTAAAATAAAACAAGCATCTGTTTCAACATAAGTTGACTACAGATGCTTACACCAACATAAGGGAAACATCTGAGAGAAAATCAAATGTATCCTTTTTTATTATATGAAGTTTCCTTCATTAAATTCATTGTAACACAAATAAACTACTTTATCAATAATTTATTAATTTACTTCTTTTTCTATCCATGATATACTATATCTACTGAGGTGATAAAAATGAACACTATTAAATTAGAACGTATCAATAGTGCAATTGTAAGAGAAGTTAGTTATATTCTTGCCAATGAAGTAAAAAATCAAAATATCAAATTTGTAACTATTACAGCAGCAAAAACTTCTAATGATTTAAGCTATTGTAAGATATATGTAACAGTATTAGATGATTCTATGAAAAAAGATGTGATGGAAGCTTTAAAAGGCGCTAAAGGATTCATTAGAAAATCTTTAATGGATAGAATTGATATTAGGCAAGTTCCAGAGCTAGATTTCGTATATGATGAATCTATTGAATATGGAAGAAAAATTGAAGAGAAAATAAAAGAAATCCATGAAAAGGAATAGGATTTCTTTTATTTTGCTTCTACATAAATATCTGGATCAAATTTATGTTCCACTGGATCTGTTTCTAAAAGTGTTTTGTATGGAATTAAAAAATAATCATAAATTAATAATTGTTCACCAGTATTAGTAACTGGATCATCCCAAGTAGCATCTAAGTGGAACCAACTATCGTTAATATTTACTAAGTTCCAAACATGATTATCTGCTGATATTCTAATATTTGGGATACCTAATTGATATATGTATATAGACATGATATCACTATATCCTCCACATAAAGCTTTTCTTTGTTGTAGTAAACCAAAGGCAGTATGAGTATTACTATTTTTATAAATGTCAGAATTCATATTGTTGGCTCTATCAATATCATAGATAGTAGAATTAATAATAAAATCATGAAAAACTTTTATTTTATTATTGTTATCCATTTCTGAAGTAATGATTTGCGTTTTTATTTCCTCAATTTTATTATTAATTTCTGTTATTTCTTCGTTAGTATATTGTTTATCTATGGTAACAATAACTTTTCCAAAACTGTTTGTAGAAATATTAATAGTTTTATAGCTATTATACGGATGAACAAAGTTATTAATATCTGCTAAAATACTTTCAGATTGTAAATCATTAGAGATTAAAGAATCAACATCATTTTTACATTCTTTATAATTTTCATCACAATAGAAATAATAGGAAGAATTGCCACTATCTAAAATGGTATAAAAAATATTTAAAAGATGTTGCTTATCTTTAGCAACAAAATCATTTGTTATCTGTAAAAATGCATAATTTTGATTAGATGAATATTGATTTTTCTCTAAATTTTCAACTGCATAATTATGATAAATAAAATTTTTTACTATGAAGTGAGGGATTTCTTTATGATATTTTAAAATGGCAATTATAAATACTAATAGGATAATAGATACTATTAAATTTTTTTTCGATTTCATACTTTCACCTTATCTATTGTATCATATTATGCACAAAAAAAGGAGTTCATTACTCCATTTCATTTACTTTTTTAGTTAAACGTGACTTATTTCTAGCACTTTTATTTTTACTGCTAACACCACTTTTTGTAGCTTTATCAATAGTTTTAATAGCAGTTTTTAAGGAACTTTGTGCTTTTTCTTTATCTTTACTAGCAACTGCTTTTTCTACATTTTTAATAGCAGTTTTCATACTAGCATCGTAATTATTATTTGTTACTTCTTTTTTAGCATTTACTAAAATTCTTTTTTCGGCATTTTTCATATTTGGCATAATATTCACCTCCTGGTCACACATACAAACCTATTTTAGCAAAATTCATTAAAAAAAGCAAATAAAATAAGTAATTTTGTTAAAAATATTAATGGTGAATTATATGAAACATGAAATAGATTTGAGTAAATATTCTTTAAGAACAGATTTAGCTATTGAATCATTAAATAATGATTATTCTACTAATGGAATTAAAGTGTCAGAGAAAGAAATAGAAGATATTCGTATTACAACTGTTATGGTTAGTAGAAAAGGTAGTAAGACAATACAGAAGAAACCTGGAAAATATATTACTATTGAATTCCAAGATATTACTGATGAAGAAAATAGAAAAAAAGTATCACAAGTATTTGTAAGAGAATTAAAAAAATTAGTTCGATTAAATTCTAAGGAAGACCATGTTTTAGTAATTGGTCTTGGAAATGAAAACTCCACGCCAGATGCTTTGGGTCCTAAAACCGTAAATGATATTGTAGTAACAAATCATTTATATGAGATGGGAATAGTAGATCATACTTTTCAAAGGGTATCTATTTTTACCCCTAGTGTAATGGGAAAAACAGGAATAGAGACAAGTGATTTAATAAGTAAGATGATTGAACTATTAAAACCATCATTAGTTTTAGTAATAGATTCGCTTGCAAGTACATCTATAAATCGTGTTCATAAAACTATTCAAATGACAGATACAGGAATTCACCCTGGTAGTGGAGTTGGAAATAAAAGAAAAGAAATAAGTAAAGAAATATATGGTATTCCTGTAATTGCTATAGGAGTACCAATGGTTGTAGATGCTGTGACAATTGTAAGTGATACGATAAACTTTTTAATGCAACATTATGTATATATGAAAAAGCATCTTAATAATCCAAAATATAAATTGATGACAAATATTAATTATTTACATGAGAAAAATGAAATATCAAAAGATGATAAGGAAAAACTTCTTGGACTTATAGGAACATTGAATGAAGAGGAGACAAAATCACTCATTTATGATGTTTTAACACCTATTGGATATAACTTTATGGTTACAACAAAAGAAGTTGATTTTATTGTAGATGAATTAAGCGCTTTATTATCAAAGGGAATTAATAAATTGCTCCATAATAGGTAGTGTCAAGTGTCGATATTTGTCATAAAAAAAGTTGACTACTTTTTTAATTTGTGATACGATTATATCGTAAGAGAAGGTAAGGTGGTGAAAAAATGAAAACAAACACAAAGGGATTTACATTAATCGAGTTATTAGCTGTAATCGTAATCTTGGCTGTAATCGCATTAATCGCATCTCCAATTATCTTAGGTATTATAAACAATTCAAGAGAATCTTCAATGGCTAGATCTGTTGAAAACTATGCATCTGCAGTTAAAAATGCTTATACATCTCTTATGTCAAAACCAGGATATATGGGAGAAGATATCGAGATTGTAAAGGATGAAAGTGGTAAATGGGTTGCAAAAACAAGACCATTAGAAGGCTCTAACAAAGCAGCACAAACAGAGGACATTAAATATAGTGGTAGCGATGTTACATGTGAAAGCATTGTATATGAGGAAGATGGATACATTAAAATGGATAAATGCTATGTTGCTGGAAGTAAGAAAGCTTATAGATACTATGATGCCCCTTCAACAGTTGAAGGAAGTACTTCTGGTGGTGCCGATAGAGATGAAGCTAACGATAAAGAGTAATTAATAAAAAGTTCAACGATTTAATGTTGAACTTTTTTATTGCAAAAATATAATAAGTATACTTTGAAAAATATAGAAAACCATGTTATAATACCACAAGAGAAAGAGGGGGATACTATGAAAAAACCAGTAGTGGCTCTTTTAGGTAGACCGAATGTAGGGAAAAGTACAATATTTAATCGACTAGTTGGGAAAAAGATTTCTATTATTGAAGATACTCCAGGAATTACAAGAGATAGAATTTATGGAAATGTAGAATATAGAAATTATAATTTTCATTTAATTGATACAGGTGGAATTGATTTAGAAGAGAATTCTTTTAATGATGAGATTAAAGTACAAGCTAGTCTTGCAATAGATGAAGCTGATGTAATTATTTTTGTTGTAGATGGAAAAGAAGGATTAACTTCTAATGATTTTGCTGTTCGTGATATGCTTCTTAGAAGTAAACGTAAAGTAGTGGTTGCAATCAATAAATGTGATAGCAATAAGATTAAAGAGACAGAATATGAATTTTATGAATTAGGTTTTGAAAAATATTTTCAAGTAAGTGGAGAACACAATATTGGTATCATGGAATTATTAGATGAAGTAGTAAGTGAATTTGAACCAATAGAAGAAGAATATCAAGATTTAATTAAATTTTCTATTATTGGTAGGCCGAATGTAGGAAAAAGCAGTTTAGTAAATGCTATTTTAAATGAGGATAGAGTTATTGTTAGTGATGTAGCAGGTACTACTCGAGATGCAATAGATACGGTATTTACTTATCATGGGGAAGATTATGTTGTAATTGATACAGCAGGTATGCGTAAAAAAGGTAAAGTATATGAAGCGGTAGAAAAGTATAGTTTACTACGTAGTATGAAAGCTATTGATAGATCTGATGTATGTTGTATTGTTATTAATGCAGAAGAAGGAATTATTGAACATGATAAACATATAGCTGGCTATGCGATAGATGCTGGAAAAGCAGTAGTACTTGTTGTTAATAAATGGGATGTTATTACAAATAAGGATGCTGAAATGAAAAAATGGAAGAAAGATATTGAAAATAATTTTCAATTTATGCCTTATGCACCTGTAGTATTCTTATCAGCTAAAACTAAGAAAAGAATTCATACATTAATGCCAGAAATACTGAAATCTTATGAAAATAGTCATAAAGAAATTAAGACAAGTTTACTTAATAATGTAATAACAGATGCTTATTCACTAAATTTACCACCAACTTATAAAGGGAAACGTTTAAAAATCTATTTTAGTACACAAGTAGGTGTAAATCCTCCAACCTTTAATATTCAAGTAAATAGTAAAGGACTTATTCATTTCTCTTATGAGAGATATTTAGAGAATAAAATAAGGGAATCATTTGATTTTACAGGAACACCAATTGTATTACAATTTAAGAATAAAGGAGAGCAATAAAATGAATAAAAATGGAAAGTTAATAGCAGTAATTATAAGCTTAGTAGTAGTAATTGTAGGAGTAGCTACATTCTATATGTTACAAAATAAAGATGATAAAAAAAGTCTTAGTAATAATAATTCTACGAAAAATAGAGAGGTAGAAATTACGGATACTTGTGAGGAAGGTTTAAGTTTTCCAGATGCAATGGAAACTTACTATGAAGATGAGAACTATGCATGTAGTTTTAACCAAATTAAAAGTGGTTGTTATACTGTAAAAGTTGATGGAAAAGAATATTCCCTTAAAGATGCTTTAAATAATAAAGTAATTACAGTTGAAGAAGCAATAGAAGAGGGATTATATTGTACTAAGAAGACAACTGATTCAGAGGATAAGTCTAATAGTAATCCATCCAATACTGTAAGTAACAGTAATATTGTTTCTAATTCAAATACTAATTCACAATCTAATACAAATACAACTATAAATACTAATACGAATGTTAGTAAACCAAGTAATACAAATTCTAATTCTACTAGTAATATAATCTCTAATAGCAATAAACCAACAAATAGTAATTCTAATATTACTTCTAGCGGTAATATTTCTACTAATATTATTAGTAATTCTAATGTACAAGGTACAAGAAAAATTAGTGTAGTTAGTAAATGTGGACCTAATACAACACAGCAGTTAGACTTTTTCTATGAAGATAATGAATATCAATATTATTTTAATTCTGGACAAAGCAGTTGTACTTATGTAATCGTAAATGGAAAAGAGTATTCATTGAGAAGTGCATTAAACGGCAAAATTGTTACTATGGAAGAATTAGAAAAAGTGGGATTTAGATGTATGAAAAAATCAAAGAATCTAGTAGATAGATAATTACTAGATTCTTTTTTATGTGTCAATTATTAGGCATTCCCATATATTATATTAGGAGGTAGTTATGGGATTTTCAGATAATTTTTTTAATAAAGTAGAAAAAAGAACAAAGGTGGATAAGGATACGATTTTAGAGCTTGCAAAAGAGTTACAAGATAATGATTTAAAGAATGAAAAAACACTTAGAAATGTTATTCAAAAATTGAGTAGTATGACAGGAAAAACAGTGACAGAAGAACAAGAAAATAAAATAGTAAATGCTGTTATTAATGATAAAGTACCAAAAGATGTGGATAAAATGTTTTAACACCATCAAAAAGGTGTTTTTTATTGAAAAAAAGTACTATATACGATATAATACAGAGTAGAAAGTAGGAATTAAAATGATAGAAAAAAAAGGGTTTACACTAGTAGAATTAATGGCTGTTTTAGTTCTTTTAGGTGTTATTTTATTAATGGCTATGCCCAGTATTACAAATACTTTTAGAAATTCTAAGGAATTAGAAGAGGATGAGTATATAAATACTGTTTGTCTTGGAGCACAGTCTTATATGAATTTAGAAAAAGATGCTAATGGTAATAAATATGAATATCCAAAAGCATTAAAGATAGAGGAAGATTTAAAGGGAAAAGGTTATCTTAGAGAAAATTTGAAAGTTCCAGAGGAATCAGAAAGTTTTAAATGTGTAAGAATAACTGCAAACAAAGCTTGTACGTTAGTACCATCTTGTGGATAGAAGAGAGAATATGTGGAAAATAGGAAATGTAGAAATTAAAAATAAGATAGTTTTAGCGCCTATGGCGGGTATTTGTAATAATGCTTATAGAACTATTATAAAAGAAATGGGTTGCGGCTATATGGTTGCTGAAATGGTGAGTGATAAAGCACTTATGTATGGAAGTACAAAGACTCAAGATATGCTTTATATGACAGAAGAGGAAAGACCTATTGGTCAGCAGATTTTTGGAAGTGATAAAGAGTCTTTTGTAATCGCTGCTAAATATATTTATGAACATATGCATCCTGATATTATTGATATTAATATGGGGTGTCCTGTTCCTAAAGTAGCTGTATCTGCTCAAGCAGGAAGTGCTCTTTTAAAGAGCCCAGAAAAGGTGAGAGAAATAGTTTCAGCAGTTGTTGAGAGTGTGCCTATTCCAGTTACTGTAAAAATTAGAAGTGGTTGGGATAAAGATTCTATTAATGCGGTAGAAATTGCTAAAATTTGTGAAGAGTCTGGGGCTAGTGCTATTACTGTTCATCCAAGAACTCGTAGTCAAGGTTATAGTGGACAAGCTGATTGGAATATTATTAAAGAAGTAAAAGAAAATGTATCGATTCCTGTGATTGGTAATGGGGATATTTTAAGTTGTTATGATGCTAAAAGAATGTTAGAAGAAACACACTGTGATGCTATTATGATAGGACGTGGAGTTTTAGGTAATCCTTGGTTAATTAAGGAATGTGTAGACTATTTAGAGTCTGGAAAAGAACCTAATGAGGTAAGTTTACATGAAAGAGTATCTATGATTAAAGAGCATCTATCAAGATTACTTAAAACAAAGCCTTATAAGGTTGCTATGTTAGAGATACGTACTCATGCTGCATGGTATTTAAAAGGATTACCAAGAGGGAAAGAATTAAAACAAGAAATATTTAAAACTACAAGTGAAGAGGAACTTCTTTCTTTATTAGATGATTATGAAAAGAATATTAAAATGGGAGGAATTCATGAAGATTAAAAGAATAAAGTCGTTTGCTATAGATTTTATTATTTTGTTAGCGTTTTTCCTACTAATACAATTTTTAATACCAAAAACAGATTATGTAAAAACATTAGAAGCAGAACAAAATGCTATTATGGAGGATTATTTTGCGCATCGTATTAATTTTACTGATTATGTTAGTAGTTATGGAAAAGTTTTTTATGAATCTAGTAAAGAGGGACAAGTTACGTATTTAATTTATCTTCTTTTTATGTTAGGTTATTTTGTTGTTTTACCATTTTTGTGGAAAGGAAGAACAGTAGGATGTTTTCTTTCAAATGTACAAATAGAACGGTTTGATCAAGGGAAACTTCATATATGGCAATTATTTATTCGTTATTCTATTGTATTTGGTTTAGGGTATGTATTTTTAAATAATCTATTTTTATTATTAGTACCTAAATCATACTATTTTATTTCTATATCTGTAGTAGCAGTATTTCAATTTGTAGTAGCTATTTTCTCTATGTTTACAGTTATCTTTAGAAAAGAGAAAAGAGGATTGCATGAACTACTTAGTAATACAGAGATTACAAAGATTCTTGATGAGAAAAAGTTAAAGGAAAAAAATGCATCATAATATAGGGAAAAGGGTAGTACTTTTTCCCTTTTTTGTGGTATTATAGAAGAGTAAAAAACGCAAGAAATAGAAGGAAGTGAGAAATATGCGCGAACTTACAGAACAAGAAATCGTTAGACGTGACAAGGCTGAAAATATTCGTTCGCTTGGAATGGATCCATTCGGACATCGCTTTGATCGTACACATAGGTCAGGTGATATTAAGAAACAGTATTCTGATAAAACTAACGAAGAATTAGAGAGTATGAACGTTGCCGTTAAGGTAGCAGGAAGGATTATGACTAAACGTGGTAAGGGAAAAGCAGGTTTCATGCACATCCAAGATCGTGATGGCCAAATTCAAATCTATTTAAAATTAGATAATTTAGGAGAAGAAAATTACGAATTATTCGTAAAAGCTGATATTGGAGATATTGTTGGTATAGAGGGAACTTTATTTGTTACTCATACTGGTGAATTATCTATTAAAGCTTCTAAATATATTCATTTAGTAAAGGCTTTAAAACCATTACCAGAGAAATTCCATGGTTTAACTGATATCGAAGAAAGATATAGAAGACGTTATGTTGATTTAATTATGAATGAAGATTCTAAGAGAGTAGCATTCATGCGTCCAAAGATTATTAGATGTATTCAAAACTTTATGGATAATCAAGGATTCTCTGAAGTAGAAACTCCAATTTTATCTACTTTACTTACAGGAGCGAGTGCTAGACCATTTAGTACTCACCATAATGCACAAGATTTAGATATGTATTTACGTATTGCTCTTGAATTACCACTTAAAAGATTATTAGTAGGTGGTATGGAAGCTGTTTATGAAATTGGTAGAGTATTTAGAAATGAAGGAATGGATCCAAAACATAATCCAGAATTTACATTAATGGAAGCATATTTAGCTTATAGTGATTTAGAGGGTATGATGGATTTAACTGAGAATATGTATCAGACCATTGCTCGCGATGTTATGGGTAAAATGACTTATCAATTTGGTGGATATGAAATTAATCTTGAAGGTCCATGGAAAAGGGTTAGTATGACAGATGCTATTAAAGAACAAACTGGAATTGACTTTAAAAAGGAAATGACAGTTGAAGATGCTTTAAAGTTAGCTGAAGAGCATCACATTGAAGTTCAAGAACATGAACATAATGTAGGTCATATTATCAATTTATTCTTTGAAAAATATGTAGAAGAGACATTGATTCAACCTACGTTCCTATATGGACATCCAGTAGAAATTTCACCACTTACTAAGAAAAATCCAGAAGATCCAAGATTTGTTGATCGCTTTGAATTATTCATAGCAGGTAAAGAATTTGCTAATGCTTATACAGAACTTAATGATCCAATTGATCAATTAGAAAGATTTGAAGATCAATTAAAAGAAAAAGATTTAGGTAATGATGAGGCAAATGATATTGATTATGATTTCATTGAAGCATTAGAATATGGTATGCCTCCTGCTGGTGGAATCGGATATGGAATTGACAGATTAATGATGTTATTCTTAGAACAAGAATCTATCCGTGATGTATTATTATTCCCAACTATGAAAGAAAGAAATTAATAATGATTCTTTATGTAGTAAGACATGGAAAAACTCTTTGGAATTTAGAACATAGAGTACAAGGAATTACCGATATAGAATTATGTGAAGAAGGAAGAATGGCAACTAGAGAATTAAAAGATGAGGTACAAGCATTACATGTAGATGTTGTCATTTCTTCTCCTTTAGTTAGAACTCGTGAAACAGCTAAGATTTTAATGGAGGATACACTTCCAATTAATATTGATGATAGAATTAAAGAACGTGATTGGGGAAGAAATGAAGGTATGCTAATTGATGAAGTGGACAGTTGGGATTGTTGGGATGTAATTCTTAATACCAATGTTCAAAATGTTGAAAGAGTACAAGATTTCATGAGCAGAGTATCAGAGTTTATTGAAGAAATAAAAGTAAAATATAGTGATAAAAAAGTTCTTCTTGTTACTCACAGTGCTGTTACACGTGTAATACATTATCTATTGGGTAGAATTCCAGAAGATGGAAATTTAAGTAGAATTAATATTCCAAATTTAAGAATAATAGAATATGAGGTAAAGTAATGAAAAAATATTTAGTAATTTTAGTAGCTTTGGTAGTAGTAATTACAGGGTGTGGAAAAAAAGAAGAAAAGTTTAAGAAACCAGAAAAATTAGGAAATGAAGAAGGATTAGTACTTTATTATGAAGATATTGCAGGTAGTGTAGCAGGTTCTCCTACTAGTAAAATATCTTTATATACTGATAAGAGAATGGTTTTTGAACATACTGATAAAATGATTACAGAAAATAATACTTCAAAAACTATTACATTAACAGAAGAAGAATATAAAAAAATAACTGATTCTGCTTTCTCTGAAGAATTTTTAACATTAAATAAAGATCTTACTAGTATGGAAACAGCAGGTGGAGTCGTTTATTATATCACTGTTTATTATGATAACACTTCATTTACTACAGGTGGACAAAATATTAACGATAAAACATTTAATAATTTAAAAGATTTATTAGTTAGCTACAATAAATAATAGAAAGAAGGAAAATAATGAAAATATTATCAGTTAACTGTGGTAGTTCATCATTAAAATTTCAAATGTATGAAATGCCAGAAGAAAAAGTTTTAATTTCAGGAAATTTTGAAAGAATAGGAATAGAAGGAAGTTTTTATTCTTTTAAAGTTAATGGGGAAAAGACAAAAAAAGAAGTTGTTTTAAAAGATCATAAAGAAGCATTTCAAATTCTAATTCAAGAATTATTAGATAATAAAGTAGTAGAAAATCTAGAAGAAGTAGGAGGAATTGGACATAGAGTTGTTCAAGGAGGAGATTACTTTGATAAAACTGTCGTTGTAGATGATGATGTTTTAGCTAAGATTGATGAATTAAGTTCTTTAGCACCTCTTCATAATCCAGCAGCTATTGTTGGTATTAAGGCAGCTCAAGAAGTATTCCCAAATGCTACTCAAACAGTAGTATTTGATACTGCTTTCCATCAAACAATGCCAGAGGAAAATTACTTATATGCTCTTCCATATGATTTTTATGAGAAGTATAAAGTTAGAAGATATGGAGCACATGGAACAAGTCATAAGTATGTAAGTTTACGTGCTAATGAACTTTTAGGAAAAGATAGTACTAGATTAATTACTTGCCATATTGGTAATGGTGCTTCTATTAGTGCTATTAAAGATGGTAAATGTATTAATACTTCTATGGGACTTACTCCAAATGCAGGTCTTATTATGGGATCTCGTTGTGGAGATATCGATGCTACTATCGTTACTTATTTAATGAATAGAGAAAACTTTACTGCTGATGAAATGGAAAGAATCATGAATAAAGAAAGTGGATTCTTAGGTATCAGTGGAGTTAGTAGTGATTCAAGAGATATTGAAGCAGGAATTGAAGCTGGTAATGAAAGATGTATTTTAGCGCAAAAAATGTATGTTAAACGTATCATTGATTATGTTGCTAAATACTATATGGAATTAGGTGGATGTGACGCTATTATCTTTACTGCAGGTATTGGTGAAAACTCTATGGGAGTTCGTTTAGGCGTTATGAATGGTCTGGCTGCTATTGGTGTAAAAGCTGATCCTGAAGCTAATAATATTCGTGGAGAAGAAAGATTAGTAAGTGCATCTGATTCAAGCATTCCATGTTACATTATCCCAACTGATGAAGAGGTTATGATTGCTCGTGACACTTACGCTTTAGCACAATAATAAAAAGAGCTTTTGCTCTTTTTATTTAGGAGTTTATATGAGATTAAAAATAGGAACATTAAATTGTCAAAATAATACAGAAAATAGACAGAATAGAAATGATCATGCCAGTTTACTCGCAAATTATATTTTGGAGAAAAAGTATGATATTTTAGGTACTCAAGAACTTACTATGCGTTTTACTAGAAAAGTAGATAGTTATTTAAAAGAATTTAATTTTTATGGGGATTATCAATATGGAAGAGGAATTATTGGTAAATATTTTCCAATTGTTAAAACTTTTAATCAAGGCAATCAAATTATTACGCATATGTCAGTAGCAAGTACAAGAACAAGGACGCTTCCATGGATACCGCATTGTTTAAAAGATTTTATTAGAGCATTAAAAAAGCCTTCTCTTGAAAGAAGAATTGTAACAAGAATAGAATTAGAAACAGAAAAAGAAAGAATCTATATTATGAATACCCATTTAGATTACTATACTCCTAGTGTTCAAAAAAGGCAGTTAAATTATTTACTTAAAAAAATTAAGAAATATAGAAATTATGGTTCTATTGTTTTAATGGGAGACTTTAACTTAGAAGTAAGTGATTCTTTATTTTCTGAATTTATAGAAGAATTAGAAAAATTAGATATTGTCAGAGTACCAGTAAATGAGAAGACAAATGCAGATAGGTATAGAGAAAAGAGCGCAATTGATCATATCTTTATCCCTAAGAATTGGAAGATTATTGGATGTGGTACAGTAGATATGGAAGAACTTTCTAATATTACAGATCATAAAGCAGTTTATGTAGATGTAGACATTAACTAGATTAATAGAAGAATTTGTGATAAAATGAACATGTAGAAAGTGATTACTATGAGAAATAATAAATATCGTCAAATATATAAGAAAATTAAAAAATATGATACTATCGTTTTAGCTCGTCATGTAGGACCAGATCCAGATGCCTTAGGTAGTACTTTTGGATTAAAAGAAAGTATTCTTGAGACTTTTCCTAAAAAAAATGTTTATGTAGTAGGAAATGGAACTGCTAAATTTCATTATTTAGGTACAGTAGATAAAATGCCAGAAGATACTAAAAATGCTTTACTAATTGTGTTGGATACACCAGACTCTAAGAGAGTAGATGGAGCAAGTTCTAATCATTTTGATTATTCTATTAAAATAGACCATCATCCATTTGTAGAAACATTCTGTGATATAGAATGGATTGATGATACAGCATCTAGTGCTTCACAGTTAGTAATGGAATTAATTTTTAATACAAAGTTAAAGATAACTAGTAGCGCTGCTAGTAAATTATTTGTTGGATTAATAGCAGATACAGAACGTTTTTTGTATCAATATACAACGCCTAAAACATTTCGTTTAGTTGCACAAATGGTAGAAGAAACAGGACTTAATTTTACAGAGTTATATCCTAGTTTATATAAGCGCTCTATAAAGGAAATTAAATTTCAAGCTTATCTAATGAGCAATTTAACAATTACAGAGAATGGCTTTGGATATGTAAAACTAGATGAAGAAATTCTTCAAGAATATAAAGTAGATGCAGCAACAGCAGGAAATATGATAAATAGCTTTAATTATATTGAAGAAATGATTGCTTGGGGATTTTTCTCTCAAGATAAAATGAATAATAATATTCGTGGTTCTGTTAGGTCTAGGGGACCTATTATAAATGAAACTTTAGCGCATTTTGGTGGGGGAGGACATGCTTTCGCATCAGGAATACGTGTAAGTGATTTTGATAAAGTAGATGAAGTAATAGATGCTTTAGATGAAGTATGCAGAAAATATCAAGAAGAAAATGAGTAAAAAAATATGCGTTTGCATATTTTTTATTTTACTACAGGAATAATTCTTCCAATCATACTATTAATATTCTGAGATTCTAAGTAGATTTGTTCATATAAATTTTTATTTGCTTCATAAAAAGAATCTAATAAATTTTTATTTCTATTTATGATTTCTAAAGCATTTCTATAGAGATATTCAAAAGTAGATAATTCTATAGTATCCATTCCTAGTTGATTAATAACTCCTGGAATTTTATTAGGCGTGGTAAAGTTTCCCATTAAAGATTGAAGAGTTAATATGGAAACATAGTTTTGCATTCCAAGCTTAGGGCTATTATATATTCTTAATTTTCCAAATTTTGAAGGATATAAAATTCCATCATTTGTAGGATCTAATGTGTAACTGTAACTAGTATCATCTACAATAGTAATTAAATGATTTGGTAGTTTAATTATTTTCGTAAAAGAACTAATTATTTTAGCAAATTTCGCTCCATTTTCAGACTTCTGTAATTTTAAAGGACATATATGGGATAGATTCCTAATAGTCTCTCCATCTGTATTTACAGATAAATTACTACTTCGAAATCCCATTTTCTTATAAATATCAGTAAGCATAGAAGTAATAGATCTACAAACACCACTACCCCTAATAACATCTAATCCATTTAGAAGCGCTAAATCTTTCATATCTGTATGATATTGAAAGTTATGATTGTTAGATAAATACCCACCTCGATACATATAGACATATAAGCTAAATATTTCGATAGGGTCTGTTAATTCTAAATTGTTAGCTAAATTAATAAACCTATCTATAATTTCATCATAGTATACTTTTAAATCTGTATATTCATCGGTCTTTTTTTCTACATAGAATTGAAGTACAGTACCAATTGCGAAAGGGGCCATAATAAGAGACCAGAATTCAGGATTTTCTAACGCAATCTCTGTTATTTGCCCGTAGTTTCCCATTAAAGCATTCATTCCATTATTGAGTATTTCTGGCATGTGTTCTATAGCAGGATATGCTTGTCCTGCAGCGCTCGCTAAAAAGGCAATTAATTCTGCTTGTCTAACTTGTTTTAATGTCTTTATCTTCATAAGTTTACCTCTATTATTAATCGTATCAAAGAAAAAAATAATAGTCAAATAAATCTAAAAAAACAATCTTTTTTTGTCAAAATGTAATCAATTTTTGGTAAAATAGAATGTAGGTGGTAATATGGATAGTAAATTACAAAAATTATTAGATCAGATATCATGGGATGAATCTAAAAAAGAATATTTTTTAGATGGAAAATTAGAAAAGATAGTGGGTAATAGTGAGCATACTGACTATACTTTTGTGATATCTTTAAATAATGTATTACCTACAGATGTATTTGATGAATTTATTCATGTATTAAAAGAGGGATTTAAAGAAGTAAATAGTACTAGAGTTTGTTTTAAAGTAGAAAATCCTGATTTCAATAAAGTAAAAGAATATTTTCATTATCTTATGATGCGTTATTCTAAAAAGTGTCCAATATTAGAATCATTTATAGATAATGAAGTAGAGATTAAAGCAGATGTATTAATTATTCCAGTGGACTATATGTCTGAAGAACAAAAACTACTTAGTTTAGAAAAAGAAATTGTAATGGATTTTCGTTCTTTTGGATATGCTATTAGTCGCATCAATCCTATTTTAAAAGAAGAACCAGTTAGTGTATTAGAAGAAGAATCTGAAATTGTTGTAGAACAATCTAGATTAGAACAAAAAGAAACAGTAGTAGAAGAAAAACCAGCTTGGAAAAAGAATTTTACTCCTAAGAAAATAGAGACAGTAGATGATCCAAGTGTAGTACTAGGTAGAATTATTGATACGAATACAGTTAGATTAGATACGATTACAGGACCTACTAATGGAGTTACATTAGAAGCTGAATTATTTGGTTTAGAGGAAAGAGAAACAAAAACAGATTTGATTATAGTAACGTTAAAAATTACGGATTATACAGATAGTATTTATGCCAAAATATTTGTCAATGGAAAAGATGAATGGGGCAAAATTAAAAAGGGTCTGAAATGTGGTAAATGGTATAAGTTTAGAGGAAATATAAAAGAGGATAAATATTCTAATGAGGACGTTTTAAGCATCTTAGATATCAATTATAGTGACTATAAAAAAGAAGAGATTATAGATGATGCTCCTATTAAAAGAGTAGAACTACATGCTCATACGATGATGAGCCAAATGGATGGTATCACAAAACTTGATTTAGGAAAACATACCTGTGAATTAGTAGAACGCACTATGAAAATGGGGTATAGGGGAGTTGCTATTACTGACCATAATGGATGTCAAGCTTTTCCAATTGCTTTTGGTATTATTACTTCTTATAATAAAGGAATAGTAAAAAAATTAAAAGGAAAAGTAGAGGAATTAGAAGGAAAGATTGCTGAAACAGAAGATGCTAGTGAAAAAGAAGCATTAGAAAAAGAATTAGAAGAGACAAAAGAATCTTTAAAAAATCCACCAATCTTTAAAGGCTTATATGGTACAGAATTAACACTTGTAGATGATACTGTTAATATTGTAGTTAGACCAAGAGATTATCCATTAGAGGGAACAACATTTGTTGTATTCGATACAGAAACAACAGGATTTAATGCAGCTGGTGGAGATCAGATGATTGAAATTGGTGCTGTTAAAATTCAAGATGGAAATATCATAGATAGATTTGATGAATTAATCGATCCAGGTAGACATATTCCAGATAAGATAACAGAACTTACTTGTATTACAGATGAAATGGTAAAAGGAAAAGATAATGAAGAGGAAGTTACTAAAAGATTCTTAGAGTGGACTGGCGATTTACCGATGGTTGCCCATAATGCTAAGTTCGATATTTCCTTTATAGAAATGTCTATGAGAAAATACAATTTAGGAGAATTTACCAATACTGTTATTGATACACTAGAATTATCTAGAACACTAGACCAAGGATATTCTAGACATGGTTTATCTGCTTTAGTAAAACGTTATAATGTTCCTTGGGAAGAGGATGCTCACCATAGAGCTGATTACGATGCTGAAGGAACTGCTTATGTATATCATAAAATGATGCAGAAGTTAATTGCTCAAAACTTTAAAGATGTATTAGATTTAGACAAATTAATTTCTAAAGATGAGATTTATAAGTTTGGTCGTACATTCCATTTTAATGCTATAGCGTTAAATAAAGTTGGAATAAAAAACTTATTTAAGATTATCTCTTTAGCCAATACCGTTTACTTATATAAAACACCAAGAATATTAAGAAGTAAATTAAATGAATTAAGAGAAGGATTATTAATTGGTAGTGGATGCTATGAATCAGAAGTATTCCAACAAGCAAAGAGTAAAGAAGGAGAAGAATTAACGAATATCATTAACTTCTATGATTATGTAGAAGTACAACCTCCAGAAGTATATGATCATTTAATACAAACAAGTGATTTTAAAGATGAAACGGAAGTAAAGAATCATATTACGAAGATTGTAAATACGGTAAGAGATGCAGGAAAAATTATTGTTGCAACAGGAGATGTCCACCATTTTGAACGTGGCGATAAAATTTATCGTGAGATTATTGTTAATCAAAAAGTACCAGGTGGAGGAAGACATCCACTGGCTAAAAGTAGTATTACGAAAATTCCTTCGCAGCACTATCGTACAACTCGTGAGATGTTAGATGACTTTAGTTTCTTAGGGGATGATTTAGCGTATGAGATAGTTGTTACCAATACGAATAAAGTATTAGATATGGCAGAGGAAATAGAAGTTATTATTGATACTGGTGGAATACCATTCTCACCACGTGTTAAAAGTGATGATGGTTCTTCTTATCTAGATTGTCCACGTGTGGTAACAGACTTAGTATATGAAAAAGCAGGTTCTTGGTATGGAGATCCGCTTCCTCATAATATTGAGGAACGTATTGCTAAAGAACTATATGGTGATATCGTTTATAAATGTTGTCATGATAATGTATTAGAAGAAAATCCAAATTTAAGTGAAGAAGAAGCTGTAACAGAAACTTTCCAAAGATTACATACTGTTTTAGTAGAAGGCTTTGATTCTGTAAAAGCACTATTAAATGAATATTTTACCAAGAAATGGAAAGAAGAAGATGGTGAATTAAATGAAAAATCATTAGAGAAAAAAGTAAAGAAAGAATTAGGTGGAATTATAGGTGGAGGGTTTGACCCAATCTACTTAATTTCACAAAGACTAGTTAAACACTCTAATGATGAAGGTTATTTAGTTGGTTCCCGTGGTTCTGTTGGTTCTAGTTTCGTTGCAACTATGATGGGAATCACAGAAGTAAATCCATTACCTGCTCATTATCGTTGCCTAAATTGTAAGGCTAGTGTTTTCCAAGATGAGAATGGTAAAGAACTTGGAGCAGATTATTCTAGTGGATTCGACTTACCAGATAAGATGTGTCCTAAGTGTGGGGAAAAGATGTATAAGGATGGACAAGATATGCCATTCGCGACTTTCTTAGGATTTAATGCAGATAAAGTACCAGATATAGACTTAAACTTCTCCGATTTAAATCAAGCATCTGCTCATGAATATACAAAAGTATTATTTGGTGTAGATAATGTATATCGTGCTGGTACAATTGGTACTGTAGCTGAAAAAACAGCTTTCGGCTTTGTAAAAGGATATTGTGAAGACCATAATAAAGTAATGCGTACAGCAGAGATAGAGCGTCTTGCTATGGGATGTACTGGTGTTAAAAGAACAACAGGACAACATCCAGGAGGTATCGTTGTTGTACCTGATTATATGGAAGTATCAGATTTTACACCTTTCCAATTTCCAGCAGATGATGTAAATAGTGCATGGCGTACAACACACTTTGATTACCACGCCATTGACCAAGATTTATTAAAACTAGATATTTTAGGTCACTCTGATCCAACTCAACTTCGTATGATTCAAGATTTAACAGGGATGGATATTTTAACGGTACCACTAGATGATAAAGATACAATGAGTATATTTACTTCTACTAAAGCATTAGGAGTAACGAATGAACAGATTATGAATGCAACAGGTACTCTTGGTATACCAGAGTTTGGAACACCATTTACAATAGGAATGGTAGCAGAAACAAAGCCAACTACTTTTGCCGAATTAATTAAAATATCTGGTCTATCCCATGGTACTGATGTATGGTTAGGAAATGCCCAAGAATTAATTAAAAATAATATTGTTCCTTTTAAAGAGGTTATTGGGTGTCGTGATGATATCATGGTTTATC